>ERZ795031.13-NODE-13-length-219741-cov-19.934643_pt1 | contig 219741 bp, 132 predicted proteins | sample MGYA00375123_ERZ795031 | MGnify/ENA primary metagenome ERZ795031 (study PRJEB30166, sample SAMN05720159) | activated sludge metagenome | isolation source: anaerobic digester from wastewater treatment plant | place: USA | collected 2015-04-21 ...
CTATCGGCCACGGGAGACCTTTTTCTTTGATTTCCTTAACGGACCGCCATTCGTGGCTGTCCCTAGTAAGCCCGGCGACATTGCAGCAGATCTTGTAAAAGACGCCGTGGTGGATGCGGCCAATGAAAAGGAGTGTCCCGAAAAGGACGGCGGAAAGTAGTCTAGCTCAGCGGACCTACTAGTGGCGTGGGATCAACCAAACGTGGTAACAACTAATTCTGGAGACAACGAGTGCAAGGAAACCGGCTTAAGGATGCATGGCGGATCTGGATATGTCCCTGCATGCTGTGGTATGCGTATGCAAGCGTCCTCGTGTTCTTCTTTTGGACCCTTGAGCTTCTGATTAGGGACAATGATGATGGCGTCTACTACCTCGAGAATATGCTCGTGTTCGCTATGGCCGGTGGGATGCTCACGGCATGCTACTTCATCATGCTGCAATGTGAGAAGGTCAAGCAAGTGCGCGTACGCCGACGGATCAGATTGGCCTTTGCATTCTTCGTTGTTGTTTATGTGATTTACGCCCTGCTCATGGTATGTGATTTGGCAAAAGAAGTTTTGGGCGGAAATCCGGGGACAGTATAGAATGGCGGTCCGTTGAGCGGCATGGTGTCTAGAGGGAAACGGGGACAGCCACGAATGGCGTTCGGTTAGTGCTATTCGTGGCGCACCGATCCGCGTTTTCAGCTCCGCTATGGGGATTTCGAGGATGGCTTTCCCCTTAACCGAGCACCATTCGGGACAGCCACCTGTTTCTTGGTAAAGAGGGTCCAGATCAGGCATGGATTTGGAGTAATGAAGGGTTATCGCGGCGTGTGTTGAATGGGATGCGAGGGTTCCGTGGGGAGTCCTGGCGTGAGGAGCCGGTCGGCGCCGATGGGGCGGCGGGCGGTTTGTCTGCGCGCGCCGGGTCAAGCGATCATGATGGAGCGGGGTAGGATGATATGGCAACCGCTGTGTTCGGCAGATTGAAGAGAGTGGCATGGAACGCGCTGATCGCCGCGCTGGCGGTCGGCGTGGCCGCTTTCTCCCGTGCCCTGGCGCTACGGCCGGACCCGGCGGTGGAGCAGCTCTTGAACAGCCCTGACCCGGTGGCCCTGGCGATAGACTCGTTGCGACGCCGGCCCGAGGAGACGGCCGCGAGCAAATCGCCCCTGGTCGTGCAGGCCGAGGCGTTCGCGCTGTTCTATCTGGAAGTGTCTGGTGCCTGCCTGCGCCTTTGCGAGGTGTCCGGGCAAAACCGGTACCTGCGAATCGCAGGTAGCGCGATCGGCCCGTCAGTAGCCGTAGGGTGTGCATTGCACGCCTCGAACGTACCATAGAATCGGTGTGCCGTGCACACCCTGTGTGGGGGGCTCCGTCACGCAGGTCGGCACAGATAGGAGTTGACAACGGTGGTGGGGCCGACGCAGTATTGAACCATCGGGTCAGAAGGCCTTCGAATTCAGCGGCTGGGCTGGAAGGCGATCGCGTCGCCGGTTCGAGAAGGGGAAGAGTTCTATGGAAATAACGAAACGCGAATTCATCATGAGAACCGGTTTGCTCGGCATGGCAGGTCTGGCCGGGACAGCGCGTGCCTCATCGGATGAGCAAACGGGAGCGCAGAGTGCTTCCGTTTTCAACGTGCGTGATTTCGGCGCCAAAGGCGACGGCAAGACGCCGGACTCCGAGGCTGTTCAGAAGGCACTGGACGCGGCCGGGGCGGTCAGCGGGACGGCCTATTTCCCCGCAGGACGATATCTCTGCCACGACCTGAAGGTCCGCCAGCATACCACGGTCATGGCAGAACCTCAGTGGGGGTACCGAGGGGATGCCGGGGCGATGCTGCTGCTGGATTCCGACGACGCGGATTGCCTGCTCAACATCACCGGGGCTTTCGGTGTCCATCTGCGAGGACTGTTCCTGCAGGGGCGACGAGACGCACAGAAACCCATTCATGGCGTTTTCCTCAACAACGCGGAGGAATACAGCCCCAAGGAAGATTCTATTGTCATCGACGACTGCAAGATTGCCGGGTTCTCGGGCCACGGCGTACATCTGCTGCGCATCTGGTTGTTCATCATTCGGCACAGTATCATGCAAGGTAACAAAGGATGCGGCGTTCAGATCACCGGCTGGGACGGTTTCGTAACGGACAACCAGTTCTCAGGAAACGGAAGTCATGGCTTCGGCTGTGAGGGCGTGGGCGCCACCGTCATGTTCACGGCCAACCGCGTCGAATGGAACAAGGGATACGGCCTGTACCTCTACGCCGGCGACGCGTGGAACGTGACGGGCAACTGTTTCGACCGGAACTGGGGCGCCGGGATTTGTGCGGCCAAGATGCGCACCACCACCATTACGGGCAATGTCTTCAGACGCTGTGGCAAAGACAGCAACCTGCTGGCCGAGGGAGAACGCTCCTGCCAGGTCCGCCTGGACGAATGCAGTGGGCTGACGTTTGTTTCGAACACGTGTGCGGCCGGACGCGACGACGGCGGCCAGGGGAAGTACACGCCGCAGGTCGGGTTCATTCTGCGAAAACTCAGCCACTCGGTGATTGCCGACAATACGCTCTATCGCGGGTTCATGGATCAGATGGCTGTCGATCTTGGCGAACATGGCGACGGTTACGTGTTCGCCAATAACGTCGGCTGCCCGATGACATAACGTCAAGTCCAGCCGAAATCCGGGGGACGGGGTACTCATTCGCAGGGGTGCGGTTGATAGCGCGGGGGCCGACGGAGGACGGAAGACGGAATTCAAGACGAAGCACTCAAAACTCAGAACTTGTCGCGGCCAACGGCCGCAACCCCTGACCATCCAACGCCTCCTCGACCGTCTGAGCCCTCCGGCGGACGCCTGCCAGCGGTTTGGGCAGAGCGTCCCGGACGCCGTTTCGTTGGCCTCCAAATCCTCGATAGAATCAGCCGATCGGGAGCCGGCCAGGAACTTTGCAGGACAGGATGGCCGGCATGTTGCAATCGAGCGCCTATTACGGTATGATTGAGAGTGTGGCGTGCCGGAGCACCAGTTATGAAGGCAGATGGCGAATCCTGGACTAACGGTGTTGTGTGGAGGAGTGCATATCATGACGTCAAATGACAAATCCCGGATGAGGCAATTCACACTCACCCTGACAGCCGTCATCGCCCTGTCGACTGCCGTTGCCTTTGGAGGCGAATGCATCATATTCAGTGAGGAACTGGCGCCCGACGCCGATCTTGCGTTGCGCGGCGACAGCCAGTTTGTGGTCAGCGACTCGGCCCCCTACCGAGGCGCAAATCACTTGAAACGCGACTTTGCCACCTATGGGAGCTGGGCCTGGATCACAGGCATCATGAATCTGAATCTGGACCTGTCCGGCATCGACTTCGACACCGCTTATATCGAGTTCTACATCGACGGCGGGACGAGCCCCATCGGCTACGTGGAACTGAGGCTGGGGGGCCCGGGGTGGGATCCGGACTTTCGAGATACCAGCTTCACTGTGGATGACCAGCCCGGCTATCAGTTGGTGCAAGTGATGCTCAGGGATTTCACAAGCAATGGAGTCCGTCCGGCGAACCTCGACGAGTTCACGGGGGGAACGGGCACGATCGACCGAATTTCGTGGGGGTTTGAGGCGGCCGGTGATCTGCTCATTGATGAGGTTCGAATCCTCGATGCGGAAGGCGGCGTCATGTCCATTGCCACTCATCCCGTTCCGGCCCATGGAGCAGCCGATGTACCCAGAGATGCGGCCCTGGGTTGGACGCCCGGCCAGTTCGCCAACACGCATGATGTCTATCTCGGGACCGGCTTTGAGGATGTGAATGCGGCCAGCCGGCAAAGTCCGCGGGGGGTCCTGGTCAGTCAGGACCAGGAGGGCACAACCTTTGCGTCTGCCGCTCTTTTCGAATTCGGCGCCACCTGCTACTGGCGCATCGACGAGGTGAACGCGGCGCCGGACTATACGATCTTCAAGGGCGAGGTCTGGAGCTTCACGGTCGAACCGTTCGCCTATCCGATTGCGAACGTCATCGCGACCAGCAACGGCGCCTCCGATGCCGTGTCCACGCCGCAACGCACGGTGGATGGCTCGGGCATCAACGCCGACGATCAAGCCTCGGTAAAAGCCCCCGACATGTGGCTGGCCTACCCGCCGGCAGACGAGCCGCTGTGGATTCAGTACGATCTCGGAAAGGTCTACAGACTGCACGAGATGCTGGTCTGGAATTACAACGTGCAGTTTGAGCTGATGCTCGGGTTCGGGCTCAAGGGCGTGACCGTCGAGTACTCCGAAAACGGGACCGACTGGACGGCGCTGGGCGACTTCGAGTTCGCCAGGGCGACAGCGACTGCCACGTATACAGCGAACACGACCGTCAGTTTCGGCGGCGTGGCGGCCAGGTACGTTCGCCTGAACGTCAACAGCGGCTACGGGCTCATAGGGCAGTATGGCCTCAGCGAGGTCCGCTTCATGTATATCCCCGCATACGCCCGCCAGCCGCAGCCGGCCGACGGGGCCGCCGACGTGGAAATCGGCACGGCCCTGGCTTGGCGCAGCGGCCGAAACGCCGCCTCGCACGAGGTACATCTGGGCACGGACCCGGCCGCCCTGACGTTGGCCGGCACAGTCGACAGCCCGACGTTTGCTCCCGATGGCATGGAGTTTGGGAGCATCTACTACTGGCAGATCGTGGAGGTCAATGAGGCCGATACGGTGACAGCATGGCCCGGCGAGGTCTGGAGCTTCTCGACGCAGGAATACGCCCTGATCGACGGGTTCGAGACGTACAACGACGACCTCGACGCCAAGACGACGATCTTCGACACCTGGCTGGACGGCTGGGTCAACGGCACCGGCTCGACGGTCGGCTACCTCAACGCTCCGTTTGCCGAGCGGACCATCGTCCACAGCGGCCGGCAGTCGATGCCGCTGGCGTACGACAATTCGGCTTCGCCGTTCTATTCGGAGGCCGAGTTCGACCTTGGCGGAGCAGACCTGATGACCGGTGGAGCCGTCTCCCTGAGGTTGTTCTTCCATGGTGATGCGGCGAACGTCGCCGAAACGCTGTACGTGGCGATTGAGGATAGCACCGGCAAGGTTGGTGTCGCAGCGCATCCCGACCCGGATGCGGCCCTCGCCGACTCCTGGCAGGAGTGGGTGATTCCGTACAGCGAATTGACGGCCGGCGGTGTGAATCTGAGTCGCGCCGCCACGATCTACATCGGACTCGGCGATCGGAACAACCCGACAGCCGGTGGTACGGGAATCGTATTCATCGACGACGTCGGATTCGGCACGGCACGGTCTGGCATCTGATGGAACGCCGCTGAACAGTCTCCGATCCAAATGGCTGTGTTGCCACAAGGCGTTGCACCGCCGTTTCGCGGCTGATGACAGGTCAGAGTTGCCCGTCGATGGGCTGCTCGAAGCAGAATGCCTGGCTGGCCCTTGGTTATCGGCGTCCGTCCCCTGCTCGTCAGCGGGGACGGGACGCACGCATTGGTCAGGATGTACAGCAAGGACAGCGGCGACAGGTAGGGGCGAATAATCATTCGCCCCTACGTCTCCAGTGGACGCCAGGCGCGGGGGCTCTTCAACCAGTGGCAGCAGATCACCTACACCTACGACCCCTCCGGCCGGCGGATCGCCAAGGACGTCGATGGCGAGGTGACCAAAGCGATTGGAGGGTCGAGGCCCGCCCTACTGCTGGGCTTGTTGGACGCAGTAGAGAAAGCGGTTCGAGCGGAGGAAGAGGCGCTGGCTGCTGATGGCGGGAGAGCCGTTGAAGTCGCTGGGGTCGGATGCGAACTGGTTGCGGGCGAGGATTTGGAATTCCGGCCGAGCGGGCAGCACGAAGGCGCCGCCCTTTCGCGTCACGACGTAGATTCGGCCCTCGGCGGCGACCGCGGAGGCGTAGACCGCAAATCGCTCGACAACCGGCAGCTTCTCGCGGTACCGAAGCTGCCCGGTGGCGGTTTCCACGCAGCAGGCCTGCCCGTAGGCGTCCACCCAATACATCAGGCCGTCCACAATCACCGGCGAAGGCGGGCTGGCGACGTCTTTGCTCGACCAGACGATGTGCGTGTCGGTGACGTCGCCCCGGCCGCCCAGTCGCACCGCCAGAGAGCCATGCTGACGCGGGCCGCCGCCGTGGATGTACGCGACGCCGTCAACGACCACCGGGCTGGGGATCATGTCGTCGTCGATGCCGGTGCGAGCGGACCAGAGCTGTTCGCCGGTCAGCGGATCGAGTCCCCAGACCACAGACGGGACGGAAACGACCAACTCCGTGCGGCCGTCTGCCTGCTCAACCACGACGGGCGTGCTGAACGACAGCCCGGTCTTGGAGGAGTCCTTCTTCCAGACCTCTCGGCCCGTTCGCGCATCCAGCGCGTAGAGTGCCTTGCTCTCGTCCCAGGCGTTGACGAAGACCAGGTGCTTGTAGAGAGCGAGGCTCGTCGCGGCACCCCAGCGTTTCTGGTCCGTGTCGGCGCCCACGCTGGTTTGCCAGAGCTGCCTGCCGTTCGGGTCGAAGGCAAGCACGCCGGTCTTGCCGAAGAACGTGAAGACCCGCTGCCCATCCGTCACGGGGGTCTGGCTGGCGTAACCATGCTCGCGCAGCATGCCCCGGTAGAGGTCTTCCGGCTGCGTCGCCCGCACGGCTGTGTCCCAGAGCAGCTTTCCATCTGCGGCGCGGATGCACACCAGATGGCGCACCAGATCGTTCGGATCGCCCGGCTCATTCGGGTCCAGGCCATAGCCGGAATAGCACGTCACGTAGACTCGGTCGCCGAAGACGATGGGGCTGGACGAGCCCGGTCCCGGCAGCGGGGTCTTCCAGGCGAGGTTCTCCGTCTCGCTCCACGTCAGGGCCAGACCCGTCTGGTCGCTGACGCCCCCCGCGCCCGGCCCCCGGAACCCGGCCCAATCCGCTGCCGGCGTAGACCCTGCCGATACTGCCCATGTCACCATCCAGACGACCATCGACGCTGCTGTATATCGTTTCACTACGTTGCTCCCGTTGCCTGTCTATGCGATCGGCACGTTCCTGCTCACTGCGGGGAATCCTCCTGCCGTGGGCTTCCACCGGTCTGATTATACTGACCGGCACGTGCCATGTGTAGAGTGGGGTTACGCCCGGGTGCATAACCGTTTCTGCGCTGCGCGCTTGGGCACACTGCGGAAGCACGAAGATCGAAGTCCGAATTTCGAAACAAGCCCGCATGAACCAGAATCCAATCTCGAAACACCGAAGACATCGCGTGCAACGCGGCCTTGCCCATGCAAACCGGGCCGAATTTGGAGCATTTGGACTTCGTGTTTGGAATTTGTTTCGAGTCTCGTGCTTCGGATTTCGAGCTTGTCCTCACCGGCCATGAATCGGTGCCCGCCAGTGTGGGCCTGACCGAGCCGGATCGCAAGAACAGTCATGCACCCGTTGGGCCTATCGACTCCGATCCGCATGGGCTTCAAGCCGATTCTACTCGTAGCGAAGGGCCTCCATCGGGTCGATCCGCGCGGCCCGGCGGGCGGGAAGGTAGCTGGCCAGCAGGGCAATAGCGATCAACAGGGCCGAGACGGTCGCCAGAGTCAATGGGTCAGTGGGAGTGACGTCATACAAGAGGCTCGACAGCACGCGCGTCAGCGCCACCGCGCCGGCGATGCCGATGGCCACGCCGATGAGAATGAGTCGCACCCCCTGCCCCAGCACCGCCCTCAGGACATCCGCGTGCCGGGCGCCCAGGACCATGCGAATACCGATATCATGGGTCTGACGCGTGGTGTTGTACTGGAGCAGGCCGTAAATGCCGATGGTCGCCAACGCCAACGCGATGCCCGCGAAGATTCCGAGCAGGGTCACGACAAACCGCCGAGGTCCCAGCATCTCCGACAGCGTCGCCTCCATCGGCTCGATCGCCCTGATCACCTGATCCCTTTCCAGTTCGGCAACGAGCCTTCGAATAGCCGGTACCAGACGCATCGGGTCGCCGTCCGTTCGCACCAGGACGGCCGCCCATTTCGAGTACTCCGTGCCTCGTGTGTAGACAGTCCCCATGACCGGCCCGGGCGCGGCAAAGCTGCGAATCGTACCCACGACCCCGGCAACGGTGTGGACATGCTGCCCGGACCAATCGTCCATCACGAAGGTCTGACCAAGGGGATTGCCATCGGGGAAACACTCGCGCGCAAGTGTCTCGTCAATCACGATGGCGTTTGGGTCCTGGTCGTCAAACGCCCGCCCGGCGAGCCGGCGCATGCCCACGGCATCGAAGAAGCCCGGCGTCACGGATACCCAGCGGGCCGAACGGGGTTGCCCCGGCCCCGTCGGTCCGGTGATGGTGAAATTCTTCTCGTAGGCGCCGGATGAACTGGTGATGTCGGTCCCGGAATAGTCGTCGACGCGACCTCCCACCGAACGGACGGCAGGAAGGGTACGGATGCGTTCGAAGAGAGGACCGAAGAAGCCATTGCATTGGTCGGTTTCGGTGTATTTCGCATATGGAAGCTCGATATGCATAGTCAGGAGGTTCCGCGGTGGGAATCCCAGATCGACCGTCTGCAAGGCCACCAGCGTGCGAATCAACAGAGCAGCGCCGATCAGCAAAACCAGCGAGAGACCCAACTGGCTGACTACCAGGCCATCGTGAAGGTGACGCCATCGCCGAGTGCCCGTGGTGCGCCCCGTCCCTTGTTTGAGGGTCTCGTTGACGCCGATGTCGGAGGCCCGCCAGGCGGGCACCAGGCCAAACAGCAACCCCGTCAGCACGGAGACACCCAGGGTGAAGGCGAGGACCCGCAGGTCGACGTTCGTCTCCTGCAAGCGCGGGATATCGGCCGGGCACAGGGCCACCAATCCCTTGACCGAGCAGAACGTCAGGACCAGCCCCAAGCCGCCGGCTGCCAGGCTGAGCAGAAGACTCTCGGTGAGCATCTGACGGATGAGGCGACCGCGTCCGGCCCCGAGCGCCATGCGCAGGGCCATCTCGCGCTGCCGCACACTGGCGCGAGCCAGGAATAGATTGGCGACATTCGCACAGGCGATCAACAACACGAATCCCGCGGCTCCCAATAGCAGCAACGGCAACCTCCGATGATGGTAGACGAGTCCATACAGAAACCGGTGTACGTCAACGATATGGGGTGCGGCGTCGGCAGACTCGGTGCGCCGGAGACGACTGGCCAGTACCGTCAGGTCCGCGCTGGCCCGCTGCGGCGTGACGCCTTTCTTGAGACGGGCCAGCGGGATGACCGGAGCATCATAAGGCTGCGCCGGACCTTCGGGGAAGATCATCGCTCGCCAGAAGTGCACCCCCTTGCCGAAGGGAAAGCTGAAGCCAGGCGGCATCACGCCGACGATCGTATGCGTCTCAGACACCATGTCGACGTCCCAATCCGCGTTGCGTTTCCAGGCGGTGAGGGTAAGGTTCCGGCCCACGGCATTCGGGTCCGCACCCAGGTGATCCCGCCAGAAGGCGTGACTGACAACCACCACGCGCGGACCTCCAGGCTTCTCATCTCCCGGGCCGAATCCGCGTCCCTGTATCGGCTGAATCCCCAACGTGGGAAAGAGGTTGGCCGTGGCGTCGCAGCCCATGACTTGATGGGGAGTCTCTATCCCGTGGACGTACAGCGGACAACCGCAACAGCCGGCGACCGATTCGAATACGTTGTTGTGTTCCCGGAGATAGAGGAAGTTCGGACGATAGCTGAACTTCTCCGTCGATTCGATGCCCGACTGCTGGATCCACACCAACTCATGCGAGTCCTTATAGGGCAGCGGCCTCAGCAGCACGGCGTTGACCACGCTGAACAGCGCCGTGTTGGCCGCGATCCCCGCCGCTAATATCCCAACGACCAGGGCCGCAAAGCCGCGACTTCGCGCCACCATCCGCAACCCGTACCTGATGTCCAGCCACAGTGTCTCCATGCGTCTCTCCTATTCGTACTGCAGGGCCGTCTTCGGGTCGACTCTGAGCGCCCGCCGGGCCGGGATATACGTGGCCAGCAGTGAAGTCGCTGTGAGCACAACCACGGTGACAACGATGCTCACGAGATCAATGCTACCGATGCCTTGGACCGCGCTTCGAATCACTCGCGTCATGACGAATGCCAGCAGCATGCCGGCCAGCAGCCCTGCGAACGTCGATGTGGCGCCCTGACGCAGCACCAGGGCCAGAATGTCCCGCCGGGTGGCCCCCAACGCCATGCGAATGCCAATCTCAGGGGTTCGCGAGGCGACCATATGGCTCTTGACGGCATAGAGACCCATACCGGCCAGGAACAGGGCCATGGCCCCGAACATCACGGCAAGTCGGGCAATGACTCCCGTGAACAATACGGTGGGATGACTGCGATGTCGGTCCGCCAGAGACGCAACTGCAAGAACCGGCAGACGAGGATCGATCTTCCGAATTCGTTCGCCGATAGTGCGCACCAGCGCGGCCTCGGCGCCCGGTGCCGTACTTCTGGCCAGTAGATGGATGGATGCGGGTTCATGGTCGGCTTTGATTGGCTCATAAAGGTGGGGTTGGACCTGGCCATTGCCCCAAACGCTCCGCAGGTTCGGTACGATACCGATCACTCGGCGGAGCCCCCAGCCATACTGGATGAGACAGCCAAGGGCACTACCCTCCGGCCGGAGCTTGCGGGCCAGAAGCTCATCGATAATCACGACCGGTTCTGCATCGGGAGCGCTGTCGAGAGGGCGAAAGGCCCGACCCTGCAGGAGCCGAATGCCCATCGCTTCCAAGTAATCGCCGTTCACCTCATAACAGTGAAGTGGCTTCGTCAATAAGCTGCCTGTTGCGTCATCTTCGCGGCCCGGCACATACTCGACGACTCTTTCGCGAACCCAGGGCCACCACCCCAGGTCCACGGGAGATTTGCAGGACAGGCCCACCGCCGCAATCTCGGGCACATCCTTCAACCGCTCGGCCAACCTCTCGCAGGCCTGCTTTGCCTGAGTCGTGTCGTAACCGCCTGCGAATGGTTCCAGGCTTGCAACCACCTTGCCGTCCAGGCCAAAACTCGGCTCGACCCGGGCGGCCCGCAACGCGGTTCGAGCCAGCAGCGTCGCGGTCATGACGAGCGCCACGGACAGGGCCATCTGACAGAGCACCGACAGGCCGCGTGGTACGAACCTCCGCCTTGTTCGTGTAGCTTGAAATACGCCTCGGCCGGATTCCTTCAGGTCGCCAACAAGATCACGCCCCGAGAGGCGCAGGGCCGGTCTCAGACCGAAGAGCACGGTGGCAATCACGCAGAAACCCAAGGTGGCCCCCAGGACGCGTACGTCCAGCGCGACTCCAGAAATGATGGCCTCCCCCAGGTACATGGGGAGTTGGCCCATCGCCGCCCACAGTTTGAGAACCCGGACGCCCCAGAAGGCGACAGCCACCGCCAGGATGCCACCGAATACGGCCAGGAGCAGCGATTCGACAAGTAGCTGCCGCACGATCCGCAAACGTCCGCCCCCGATAGCCGCACGGATGGCGATTTCCCGTTGGCGCCCCGCTCCTTGAACGACGATCATATTTGCCAGGTTCAAACAGGCAATGAGCAGGACGACGCCGGAGACGCCCATCAGGGCCAGGCTGATACGACTCAATATGGGCCTGTCATCGTCGACACCGGCGGCGTCGAGTCTGGGCAACGGGTTGAGGCGAAACATGTTCGCCTGTCTTAACGGATGGGGATACATCTGCTTCAAGCGTGGGAACATGGATTGCAGCCATGCTTGAGCCTGAGATCGACTTACGCCAGGTTTGAGTTGTCCCACCAAGGCCAGTGGCGGATAGTGCCATACTTCATCCGACCTCCCCTCCCCCCTCTCGAAAAAGCATTTGAACACGCGACCGTACGTGCCCAGAGGCAACCAGAGGTCGGGGACAACGACGGCGGCGCCGGTGAATGTCTTTTGTGTCACGCCAATGATTCGACAGAGCGCACCATTGATACGCACATATTGGCCCACCATCTCGGGCTCGGCCCCCAAGCGCTGCCAGGTTCGGTAGCTCAGGACCGCCACCGGCTCAGCGCCGGCTAGCTCCTCCTCAGGCAGAAACGTCCGCCCATGGAGAGGCGCTGCGCCCAGGGCGGTGAAGTAGTTGGCCGAGACGTACAGCGGATCCACATGCCTGGCACTGCCGTTTCGTACCAGGGTAGCCGTTCTCATGCCGTAACCGTTGGCGATGAGGTCGCTGAACACCGGATTGTTGTCACGCAGCTCGCGATAGCCCTGATAAAGAACGAGACCCAACTTATCGAATTCGCAGCGCACCAATCGGTCGGGCTCTCTGACGGGCAGCGGTCGAAGGAGCAGCGTATTGACCACGCTGAACATGATCGTGTTGGCCCCGATGCCGACCGCCAGGGTGACCAAAGCGATGGCCGTGAACCCGCGATTCTTCGCCAGCATCCGCAAACCGAATCTGACGTCCTGCCAGAGCGTCGTCATTGCATGACTCCAGTTCGTAGTTCACAGTTGTCGGTTCTCAGTTGTCAGTTACCGGCGGTCAGGAACCCACTGCGAACTGTCAACTGTAAACTGTCAACTCATCCCTATTCGTACCGCAGTGCTACCATCGGGTCGATTCGCGCCGCTCGGCGGGCGGGGACGTAGCCGGCCAGCACCGAAACGATCGCCAGCAGAGTGACCGTCGCGGCGATGCTCAGCGGATCGAGGGGACTGATGCCGTAGAGTCCGGCGCGAATCAGCCGCGCCAGCGCGCCGGCCAGCAGGATTCCGAGCGAAAGGCCCACGAATGTCGATACAGCGCCCTGGCGAAACACGAGGCCCAGGATGTCGCGCCGGGTGGCGCCCAAAGCCATGCGAATCCCGATCTCGGGAGTCCGCGACGCGACCATGTGGCCCTTGACCGCGTACAGCCCGAGCCCGGCCAGGAACAGGGCCATGACCCCGAACATGGCCGTCAGCCGGGCGGCCACTGCCGCTTGTCGTATGGTTCCGTCGTTGCGATGCTGGTCCGTCAGGCTTATCACCGACACCACCGGCAGGCGCGGATCGATCTTGCGGATCTGTGCGCCAATGCTCCGGACGAGAGCTGTTTCGACGCTCGGCGCGGTGCTGGCAAGACGCAGGTGGATGTAGACAGGTAGATGGTCATCGCGGATCGGCTCATAGATGTGGGCCCAGTTCCATGCTTCGCCCGAAAGATCCAACAGACTCGGCACGACCCCAACCACTCGGCACACGTCCAGCTCCGAGCCCCAGCCATGCTGGATCAGGCAATCCACGACGTTGCCATCCGGGCGGAGCTTGCGAGCCAGCAGCTCGTCGATGATCACGACCCGCTCGGCATCGGGAGCGCTGTCGAGCGGTCGGAAGGGTCGGCCTCGAAGGAGAGGAATTCCCATCGCCTCGAAGCAATTGCCATCAACCTCGAACAGCAGCGGTCCTCTCTCCAGCAGGTTTTTCGAGGGGTCGTCTGCAACGCCAGGCTCGTAGGCGATGAACCGCTGCGAGAAACCATGTCGTGTATCGCCGACCGGAAACGACGTGGACAGACCCGCGGCCTGGATGCCGGGCGTCCCCTTGAGGCGTTCCGCCAGCATCTGGCAAGCGGTTGCGGCCTGGGCGTGGGTGTAGCCGCCTGCCAGCGGATCGATCCGGACCACCAGCTTGCCGGCCAGATCGAAGCCCGGACGCGTTCGCGCGATCCTCAACGCCGTCCGCGTGAACAGCGTCGCGCCCATCACCAGCACGACGGCTAGCGCGATCTGAAGGACCACCGGCAGACCGCGCGGGATCAAGCGCCGTCGTCGACGCACCGAGCGGACCACCCCGCCCCCCGACTCCTTCAAGTCACTGATAACATCACGTGCGGACAGACGCAGAGCGGGCTTGAGACCGAAGAGCACGGTCGCAATCAGACAGAACCCCAGGGTGGCGCTCAGAACGCGCGCGTCGAACCAGGTCGTCAATCGAATCGGCAGGGTTGCCGTAGCCAGCCAGGCGTTGAGAATCCGAACGCCCCAGAAGGCAGGAATCAAAGCCAGGACCCCTCCGAACAGTGCCAGCAGGAACGATTCGAGGAACAACTGCCGGACGATCCGCAGGCGTCCGCCCCCGATGGCCATCCGAATGGCGATCTCCCGCTGCCGCGACACTCCCTGGACCGTGATCATGCTCGCCAGGTTCAGGCAGGCGATCAGCAGAACGACGCCCGAGATGCCCATCAGAATCGCACTGATGACGCTCAAGGTCTTCGTCTCATCCTCGTCTTCCCCCGCGCCCATTCGCGCCAGGTGAGCCAGGTACGGTCTGGAGTCGTCCTTCCATCGCCTGGGGTCATGATCCTTGAGGCGCGGCGCCATCGCCTGCAACCTCGCCTCGGCCTCGACCATGTCCAGGCCGCTCCTGAGCCGCCCGATCAACGTGATCGCCGGGTAGTCCCATATCGCCTGTCGTCTGCCCGTCGGCCTCTCCTCGTCGGGGTGGTCTACCTTGCCAAAAGCACCCAGAGGCAGCCAGACATCGGGACCCGAGGTGGTCGTGCCGGTGAATCGCTTCGGCGCCACGCCGACGATCCGACAGGGCGACGCGCTGATGTCCACGTACTGGCCCACGATCTTCGGATCGGCGCCGAGCCGCTGCCAGGTCTGATGGCTCAGGACCACGACCGGCTCGGCCCCGTAGCGTTCTTCCTCAGGCTGGAAGGTTCGTCCATACGCCGGAACGACCCCCAACACGGAGAAGTAGTCGGCCGAGACGTACATCAAGTCCATGTGTCGAACCACGTCACCCTGGACCCAGGTGCCCCGACAGTAGCCATAATTGTGGGCGATCAGATCGCTGAACACCGGGTTGTCATCCCGCATGTCGGCGTACATCGTGTAGGTGATCAGGCCGAAATTGCGAATCCCGCAGTGCACCAGCCGGTCGGGATCTTTCACGTGCATCGGGCGAAACAGCATCGCGTTGACCACACTGAACATGATCGTATTAGCGCCGATGCCGATCGCCAGTGTCACCAGCGCAATCGCCGTGAACCCGCGATTCTTCGCCAGCATCCGCAATCCGTACCTGACGTCTTGCCAGAGCGTCGTCATTGCATGACTCCAGTTCGTAGTTCACAGTTGTCGGTTCTCAGTTGTCAGTTACCGGCGGTCAGGAACCTGCTGCGAACTGTCAACTGTGAACTGTCAACGCATCCCTATTCGTACCGCAGTGCTGCCATCGGATCGATCCGCGCCGCGCGGCGCGCCGGAATCAAACCGGCCAACACTGCGGTCAGAGCAAGCAGAACGACCGTCGCGACGACGCTCACGGGATCGATGGGACTGACGCCGTAGAGCAGGCTGGCCGCAACACGCGCCACTCCCAAACCCAGCAGCAGGCCGAAGAACACCCCAACTACCGTGAGGACCAGTCCCTCGCGAAAGACCATGCTCATGATGTCCCAGTGCGTGGCGCCGAGCGCCTTGCGAATGCCAATCTCTGGCGTCCGCGAGACGACCATGAACCCTTTGATCGCGTAGATGCCCAGCGCTGCCAGGAATAGTGCCGCCGCCCCGGCCGCGAGCGCCAAACGGGCACCGAATCGTGCGAACCATATCGAGGTATCGGCCTTTCGGATCCGGGCGAGCGTTTCGATCGACAGAATCGGAACGCGCGCGTCAATCCTGTGAATCTCCTCGGCGATCTGCTCGCGCAACATGCCGGCCGCTTTGCGATTCGCAACGTGCACGTAGAGATACGGGGACAACTGGTCTGGCTGAGCGGGTTTGTACATTTGGGGGTGGACCTCGGGATCGCCGACGCCCGGCACGTGCGCGACGGTACCGACCACCCGGTAGGGATCGGAATACTCGCCGAAACCGCCATATTGGACGAAACAGCCGAGGGCATTACCGTCGGGGCGAAGTTTGCGGGCCAGAGACTCGTCAATGATGGTCACCTTCTCCGCGTTCGGCACCCCGTCCCGCAGGTTGAAGCGCCGCCCCTGCAAGAGGGGAATCTCCAGCGCGGCGAAGTAATCGCGACCGACGTCAGTTACGGCGGCCCAGCGCGCAAGATGTCTTCTTGCTCCTCCGTCTTCCGCTGTCGGCGTGCACTCGGAAATCGACAGCACGTCCCCGCCGCCGAAAAACAGCCGGGGTGATGTCCCCAGCGCCTTGACCTGCGGCAGGGAGGACAAACGGTCAGCCAGCGCCTCGCACGTCTGGATGCTCCGCACCCGGTCATACCCGGCCGAAAGTGGATCGATCTGAACCACCAGCTTGTCCTCGAGCGGAAACCGCGGGTCCGGGCGCATCAACTGGAAGGCACTTCTCGTCAGCAGTGATGCGCTGAGCACCAGCGCCACGGCCAAGGCGATCTGCCCCACCATCGAGAGGCCGCGGCGTTTTCTGCGAACCGAGCCGAGGACGCCGCCGGCGGAATCCTTCATCTCGCCGGCAATGTCACACCGCGACAACCACTGCGCCGGTCGCAGCCCAAACAGTAGTGTGGCGACCAGGCAGAAACCCAGCGTGGCCACCAGAACACGAACGTTCAAGCTGGGTCTGAAGCACCGCAACTCCGCGTCCTGAACCGACCCAATCCACGCCCTCAGAATGCTCGTGCCCCAGAAGGCCAGTACAAGACCGAGGATCCCTCCCAACAGCGCCAGCAGGGCGGACTCGACGAGCAACTGCCGGATGATGCGCCAGCGGCCGCCACCGAGGGCCATGCGGACGGCCATCTCGCGGCGGCGCGCGGCGCCCTGAATGATGAGCATGTTGGCCAGATTCAAACAGGCAATCAACAGGATGACGCCGGAGACCCCCATCAGAACCAGACTGAACAGAGTCGCGCTCAGTTGTTCCTGCTCGACATCCGCATCGATGAAGAACCGGCCGGGCGGGCGCAGAGCAAGCGAGGAATTGGGCTTCCATTGTCTGGGATACTCCCGTTTGAAGCGCGCGACCAGCGCTTGCAGTTGGGCCTGCGCCGCCGACCGGCTCAAGCCCGGCTGAAGCCGGCCGACGAGATGAACGCTTGGGTAGTCTCGATCCGGCCCGAGGTCTGCCCGGCGGGGTCTCCCCCGTGAAAGGTCGGCCACTGCCAGGTAGCTGCCCAGCGGCAGCCAGAGGTCCGGACCAATGAACGTCGGGCCGGTGAAGCCCTCGGGGGCGATGCCCACCACTTGGCAGGAGACGCCGTTGACACGTAGGAACTGCCCCACCATATTCGGATCGGCGCCCAGCCGCCGCCAAGTGCGATGGCCAAGGACCATGACCGGCGCCCCGCCCACTCGCTCCTCTTCGGGGAGGAAACCTCTTCCTTGTGCCAGGGACACCCCCAGAGAAGAAAAGTAGTTCGCCGAAACATACGTCGCGCGCACCTGTCTGACCGAGTCCCTGTGAACGAGGGTGATGGGTCTGGCGTCATCGCCCTGGGCCATGAGAGCACTGAAGGCCAGACCGCTGTCACGCACCGTGAGATAGGCGGAATAGGCAAACCATGGGAATAAAGCGTCCTGGATCGCGCAATACATCAACTGCTCGGGCTCCTTCACCTTCGTCGGGGGCCGGAGCAATAAATCGGACATGGTGAACATGATCGTGTTGGCGCCGATGCCAACGGCCAACGTCACCAGAGCAATCGCCGTGAAACCTCGATTCTTCGCCAGCATCCGAAACCCGTACCTGACGTCCTGCCAGAGCGTCGTCATTGCATGACTCCAGTTCGTGGTTCACAGTTGTCGGTTCTCAGTTGTCAGTTACCGGCGGTCAGGAACCTGCTGCAAACTGTCAACTGTGAACTGTCAACGCATCCCTATTCGTACCGCAGTGCTGCCATCGGATCGACCCTGGCCGCTCGGCGCGCAGGGATATAGCTGGCCAAGAGCGAGGCAAGGCCGAGCACGACAATGGTCACAGCGATACTGACAGGATCGAGCGGACTGACGCCATAAAGCAAGCTACCGGCCACGCGCGCCACGGCCCAAGCCAGCAGCAATCCCCAGCACAGGCCAACCAGCGTCAGGATTGCGCCCTCACGCAATACCATGGCCAGAATACCGCGCCGGGTAGCACCCAGGGCCATGCGTACACCGATCTCAGGCGTGCGCGAGGCAACCATGTAGCCCTTAACCGCATAGATGCCCAAAGCCGCCAGGAACAGGGCCATTGCCCCAAAGATGAGCGAGAGCCGGGCACCCATGAGCCGGAGCCAAACCGGTAAATCGTTGCGCTGACAGTCCATCAGAGTTCTCACTGACAGGACCGGCAGATATGGATCCACTTTGCGAATCTCAGCAGGGATCATCTGCCGTAGGGTGGCCTCAGTGTTGAGGGCGTCACTTGCCAAGCGCAGGTGTATGTATGCGGGTCTGTGCTTCGGCCCCATCGGCAGATAGATATGGGCCCTTTTCTCTGGGTTGTGCAAAGCGCTGTGCAGGGTTGGCACAATCCCGACAATCCTGTGGGGTTCTGACAAGGAACGCCAGCCATATTGAATCAGGCAACCGAGGGCGTTCGCATCCGGTCGCAGTCTGCGGGCAAGCGGTTCATCAATGATGAGAACCTTTTCTGCATCGGTGACACTATCGAGACGACAAAAAGTGCGACCCTGCAACAGTGGTATTCCCATTGACTCGAAGTATTCCCCACCAACCGGGCATACAAAGGGATCTCTGGCCAACAGATTCCCAGGCGTATCACTTTCCACGCCTGGTGCGTATTCCACAACGGAACCGCCAAAGCCACCGTCGCAGGACAAGCCAGCCATCTGAACGCCCGGCAGCGCATTCAGGTGCTCGGCCACGGCTTCGCAGACTTGGACACTACGGGCAGGATCATAGCCTGCCGCGCGCGCGTCAATCTCGATGAGCAGCTTGCCTTGCAGGTCGAAACCGGGGTTGGTCTGAATGGCCTTGCGGGCACTACGCGTACATAGGACGGCGGCCATCACCAGCACAACCGACAGGGCGGTCTGAAAAACCACGGAAAGACCACGCGGCATGATCCCGCGCGTGCTGCGTGTGGACATGACCCCACCACCGGCAGATTCCTTCAAATCGGCAACGACATCGCGTCGCGACAAACGCAAGGCAGGTTTCAGGCCGAATAGCACCGTCGCAGTCAAACAGATGCCCAAAGTGGCTGCCAAAACGCGTAGGTCGAGGCCGGTCGTAAGAACCCTGGCCAACTCCAGGGGGAATTCCGGGTCAAGGGCTGCTACCCACGCATTCAAAACTCGCATACACCAGATCGCCAATACGATGCCCAAGCCTCCTCCGAGCAGTGCCACCAGCAGAGATTCGACAAACAACTGACGTACGACATACCAGCGACTTCCTCCAACGGCCAAGCGGATGGCGATCTCCCGGTGACGCGTGATCCCATGAATGACGATCGTATTCGCCAGATTCGTGCAGGCGATGAGCAGGATCACGGCGGAGACGCCCATCAGGAACAGACTGGCCCCGGATAAGTAGGCCCTATCGCCCTCGGTCTGTGTGCTGTGGACCGTCCTCGGCAACAAGTTGAGACTCAAGGTGCTGTGGTTGTTGCATGACCTGGGGAAGTTCTCCCTGAGACGAGGAATCAGAGACTGCAACTGGGCTTGCGCCCCGGACATACTCAGACCCGGCCGAAGCCGCCCCATGAGCTGCGGTAGAGGGTACTCTTGGAGTTGATACTGCACTCGCATTCCACTTCCCAAGGGCGGCCAGAGCTCAGGACCAACGAGTGTTGCACCGGTAAAGCCCTCAGGGGCGACCCCAACAACCTGTGCCGGCATGCCATTGAGGGACACCCGCTGACCGACGATCTCGGGATCTGCGCCCTGGCGTTGCCAGAGACGATGACTGAGCACGGCAACCAACTCAGCGTCCAGGCGTTCCTCCTCAGGCAAAAAGTACCTTCCCCGAGCCGGGGCCACACCCAAAGCAGAGAAATAATTGGACGAAACATACATCACGTGAGCGCGCTTGCTAACATCGCCCCATACCAAGGTGGCAGCATGAGGGCCCCTATCAAGGGCCACTAGATCGCTAAACACCGGATTATGGTCACGCATATAAGTATACATCTCATAGCCAAGGTCGAGGTTATCGTCTTTGCACACCACCAGGCGATCCGGATCCTGCACGTGCACGGAACGAAACAACATCGCATTGACCAAACTGAACATGATCGTATTGGCCCCAATACCAATCGCCAGGGTGACCAGAGCGATTGCGGTGAACCCAGGGTTCTTGCACAACATGCGAAAACCGTATCGGACATCTTGCCACAGCGTTGTCATGCGCGCCTCTCGACCGTCCCTCCCAATGAATCTTGCGGTTTCTGGACGGCCATGTCGTCGTCCACGATGCGTCCATCGAAAAGATGGATGGTGCGCTGGGCATAACCGGCGTATCGCGGGTCGTGCGTGACCATGCAGATCGTCGTACCCTCGCGGTGCAGTTCGGCGAGCATGTCCATCACCGCCCGGCCGCTGTTCGAATCGAGGTTCCCGGTCGGCTCGTCGGCCAGGAGGATCGCAGGCCGGCCGACGACGGCGCGGGCGGCCGCCACCCGCTGCTGCTGCCCGCCGGACAGTTGGGCCGGATAGTGCTTGGCCCGATGCGACATGCCCACGCGATCCAGCGCCTCCTGCACCCACTGCCGGCGCTGGGCCGACGGGACGCGACGGTACAGCAACGGCAGTTCGACGTTCTGGTGGACGGTAAGATCCCCGATCAGATTGAAGCTCTGGAAGATGAACCCGACCCGGCGATTGCGGATGCGGGCCCGCTCAGAAGGCGTCAGGCTCGCCACGGGCCGGCCGTCGAGCCAGTAATCGCCTTCGCTGGGCGTATCGAGCAGGCCCAGAATGGCCATCAGGGTCGACTTGCCGCAGCCGGACGGTCCGGAAATCGCCACATACTCGCCCCGCGCGATCGACAGGTGAATCCCGGCAAGTGCATGGGTCTCCACTTCGTCGGTCACGAAGACCCGGTGGAGATTCTCCGCTCGTATCAAGGCGTCTTTCGCTCCGCTCACATCCGCATCCCACCTTCATAACCCAAGGCCCGGCCCCGCCGGCCAGGCCGAAAACCCTTTTCTGCGCACGTTATGACGGTTGGGCCGGTCTGATGTTACCCTCAGATACAGATTTATTCGCTTGCATTCGCCGGAATACCCGCCCATAATGGCGGTATTGAAGCGGGCTCGCCGCCCTGGATCCAGGCAAGCAGGTAATGCTGTTGCCCTTGTAGTCGGCGACGAGAAGCCGCGATGACAGGCAAAGGACGACGCATGAGCCAATGGCCAGAAAGACGCGTGGTTCGGGACCCGCGATGGGAAGAATGAGGGGTCAATCATGAAAACAATCCGTACCCGGACCGGCATCATCGTGATTGTCTCGTTCGCGATCATCGCCTTCAGCCTCTCGTACCTGCTGTCGATGTTGCCTGGCCGGAGCGAATGGGAGCGATTCCGGGCCGAGCATCCCGAGAAGGCGATCCAGGCCAATCTCAGGCAAGTGGTCATGGCGGGCGGCGCCTACCTCAGGAGTCATCGCGTCCCCGAGGTGACGTACGAAGACCTTCTCCGAGACGGCGAGTTCCTTTCACGCCCCGTTGACCCGGTGCTGGGTGAGGACTACCGCACGATCCGCCTGTCTTCGAAAGACACGAAGGTCGCAGTCGTAACGAAAGACGGCCGGACGATCACGTACGAATTCGGGACCCTCAGCGTGGGGGGAATCGATCTGGGGCCGCTCGTTCCGCCCTCGATGCGGGGCGACGCGAAACAAGGCAACGGTGGCTCGTGAACCGCTGCGGATGGTGCACCGCCGACCCTGTCTATCAGGCCTATCATGACAGCGAATGGGGCGTCCCGACGCGTAGAAGCGGGCGAGCATGAAGGGTAGATGCGCGGGCCGCATTTCGTCGCTGGTTGCTCGAACTGCGTATCTCGTATCTGGCATCTCGTATCTCGCTGTAGATGCAGAAGCGCAAGCGGGTGGATGGGCGCCGACTCTTTGAAGGCAGCGGGAGGACTCGATCTGCCCATGATCCAGGTGCGATCCATTGGCGATGTGGCCAGGCGACTGCAAGACAACTGGCCCGGTTATCTGGCGACGTATTGGGCTTTCCTGCTCCTGCTGGCGGTGGCGGCGGCGGCAGACATGCTCTCGACCGTCTTCTTCATGGCGATCGACGGTCCCCAGGCCGAAAGTCACCCGGTCATCCGGCTGCTCTCTCTCGCCCTGGGTCCCATGCTCGGCCCGGTTGTCAGCAAGCTCGCCCAGTTCGCGGCGGTCATCCTGCTGACGGTCTTCCTGCGCCGCTGGGCGATCTGCATCTTCGTCGCCGTCATCATCCTGTACGCCTGGGCGGCTGTCTACAACGCCGTTGCCACCCCCGTCCTGCTGGGCGCCTTCTGACGCAAGTGGCAGCCTTCCACACGCCTGAAAGGGGCCTTGCACGAAGATCCGTACTGGCACCCCGGCCCCCGCACACTTGCGGCGTTTTTTCCTTGCCTTTGCCGCTCACTCCGGGCATGATAGAGTCCGGATCAAGCGACCCCAACGATTGTGATGTGGTTATCCTGGGAAAAGGGAGGGATACTCGCATGACGTGTAACTATGGGGCACAGCGGGTAAAGAGGGGCTTCACGCTGATCGAGCTTCTGGTGGTCATTTCCATCATTGCGCTGCTGCTGAGCATCCTGATGCCCGCGCTGGGCGTCGTCCGCGAGCAAGGCCGCCGGATGGTCTGCGCCCAGAACGAAAAGAACATGGGGCTGGGCCTGTTCGTCTACGCCAACGACAACGACGGCAAGCTGCCCATGAATGAGGTCGACCGCTGGCTGTTCGACGTCTCCTACTGGACTACGGACATCATCCTCAAGACGGGCGCGTTCGACCGGCACATCTTCTACTGCCCATCCTGGAAGCAGCGGGACAACATCCTCTTCTGGCGCTACGGCGAGAACTTCCCGCTCGGAACGCCCGAGAGCGCTCTGACGCCGGAACCCACTGCCGAAGCGACTCGAAAAGACTACCACCGCATCATGGGCTATTACTGGCTCATCGACACGAAGGGTGGGCGAGTCAACCAGCCGATGGACCCGGACGGTCTGACGAAGCGGTGGGTCCGGACGACAACGTCGACAAAGATAAAGAGCTCAGACAAACCAATACCGCCGGCCACGATGGAGCTGATCACCGACGTGACCGCCAGCGACGGGCCCAATCGGGAGACTGCCGACTTCACCCGGGCTACGGGAGGCTGCTGGACGCGTTGGCAGGTATACGACAGGAGCAACCACCTCAAGAACAGCACCAAGCCCTCCGGCGGCAACATCCTCTTCCTCGACGGCCACGTCACCTGGCGTCAGTTCGCGGAGATGGAGCATCGCTGGTTCTACAATCAGTTCGCGAACCCGTGTATGTGGTGGTAGGTTCCGTGACTTCGTATCGCTTCTCACACGTCCTGACTGCGATCCTCATTCTGTCGCATGCGTGGTGTCTCCACGCGGGCACTGAAAACCTTTTGCAGGCAGGATTTCGGGAGCCGCCGCTGCCGGCGCGACCGTCGGTCTATTGGGCATGGGTCAATGGCCTGACGAACCAGGACCGCATGACAGTCGAGCTGGAGGAGATGAAGGCCAAGGGCATTGGCGGTGTGTACATCTTCGACATCGGCGCACAAGACCCCAGGCGCATCGTGCCGGCCGGTCCCGCCTTCATGGGCCCCGAATCGCTCGACGCCATCGGCCACACGGTCCGCGAAGCGACGCGGCTCGGCATGGAGGTCGGTCTGGTCACGTCGAGCAGTTGGAACTGCGGCGGGCCGTGGGTCCCGCCCGAATACGCCAGCATGGGCCTCTACCACTGCCAGATCACCGTGACAGGCCCGACGCGCCTCGATAGTCCGCTGCCTCTGCCGGCGCTTCCGGCCGCTGCGCCACGAGGCCCTGACGGCAAGCCGGCGTATGTCAAGGACGTGGCGGCGCTGGCGATCCGGTCACCCAAGCGGTCGGCGGGACACGAATTTGTCTTCGAACTCGCTCCGCCAGGAACGCATACCGTCGACCGCGTGGTTCTGTACAACACGCCCAGCGGCGATGAGAAGCGCTACGGCCCGATGCACCTGTTCGCCAGCGACTTTGCGGTCTATGCATCGGCCGAGAGCGCGGAGCCGAACCGTTTTCGGCAGATCGTGCGGGCATCTCTCGAACCGAACACGGAAGCCCAGACGTTCCGCTTCGAACCGACCCAGGCCCACTACGTGAAGCTCGTCGTCCTGTCGGGTCACAATCCCAAATTCGACCGGGTGCAACTGGGCGAGTTCGAGGTCTACTCGGCCGACGGCGTCAACGTCGCCAATGCCTATCACCCCGACGGCAGCAAGACCGCCGCCAGTCTGCTGCACAGCAGTTCCGCCCTGGGCAGCGAAACCGAGCAGAACTGGACCGCGGCCAACATTCACGACGGCGCCAAGTCGGGCGCGGCCGGAAGCTGGTCGTCCGCCGGCCCGCCGCCGCTGGTGATCGAAGACCCGGAAGACATCGTTGACGTGACGAACCGTATCGACGCGAATGGCCGCCTCGATTGGGACGTGCCGGCCGGCGAGTGGATCATCATGCGTTTCGTCTGCGCCAATACGGGCCTGTCGCTGAGACTGCCAAGCCCCAACTCCGGCGGCCTGGCCATCGACCATTTCAGCGCCGAAGCGACGAGGTTCCATTTCCAGTACCTGCTCGACAAGCTGCACGAGGAACTCGGTGATTTCAAGGATACGGCCCTCAAACAGATGTACGTGTGCAGCTACGAGCTGAGCGGCTCGACGTGGACGCCCGATTTCCTGTCTCAGTTCGCCAAGCGTCGCGGTTACGACATGACGCGGTATCTGCCCGTCCTGGCGGGCTGCGCGCTAAAGGACCACGACGCCGCAAAGCGATTCGAATATGACTACCGCAAGACGCTGGGCGATCTGCTGGTCGACGCGTTCTACAAGGCCGCTACAGAACTATCAAACGAGCATGGTCTGCTGCTGTGCGCCGAAGCGGGCGGTCCCGGCCCGCCCCTCCACCAGGTGCCCGTCGATGCACTGAAGGCGCTCGGGGCGCTCGACATCCCGCGAGGCGAGTTCTGGAAGGAGCACAATGTCTGGGTCGTCAAAGAGACCGCCTGCGCCGCCCACATCTACGGCAAGAGTCAGGTCGATATGGAGGCGTTCACGAGCTGGCGGCACTGGCAGGATGGGCCGTTCGAACTCAAGCCCATCGCCGACCGCGCCTTCTGTGACGGCGCGAACCACTTCACGTTCCACACGGCGGCGCACAATCCCTCGGCGACCGATCGGCCCGGTTGGGTCTATCACGCCGGAACCCACATCGGCCCGAGCATCGCGTGGTGGCCCAAGGCCAAACCGTGGATCGACTACCTCTCGCGGTGCTCCTACCTGCTCCAGCAGGGCTTGTTCGTCGCCGACGTGTGTTACTATTACGGCGACCAGGGCTACAACTTCGTGCCTCCCAAGCAAATCGATCCGTCCCTGGGTTTCGGCTACGACTATGACGTCACCAACGCCGAGGTCATCCTCACCCGGATGGCTGTCAAGGATGGCCGCCTCACATTGCCCGACGGAATGAGTTACGAATTGCTCGTCCTGCCCGAACGCGAGGACATCGACCTGGACGTTTTGAAGAAGATCGAGCAGATGGTCAAAGACGGCGCCACCGTGGTCGGTCGCAAACCGACGCGGTCCAACGGCCTGGCCGACCACATCCGCCGGGACGCCGAAGTCCGGCAGATCGCCGACCGCTTGTGGGGCCCCTGCGATGGCGGGACCGTCAAAGAGCACGCCTGCGGCCAAGGCAGGATCATTTGGGGCAAGCCCCTGCGTGACATCCTCGAAGAACGCGGGATCGGCCCGGATTTCGCAGCGTATTCTCCGCGCAGCGACATCCAATACCCGCTGGACTACATTCACCGCCGCACGCCGAACACGGACATCTACTTTGTCAGCAACAAGACCGATTGCTGGGAGGATGTTTCGTGCGTCTTCCGCGTGTCGGACAAGACGCTGCAACTCTGGATGCCCGACACCGGCGAGATTCGCTCGTGCCCGTTCGAGCGAAACAATGACGGTGCTACGCGGGTTCCGCTGCGACTGGCCCCTTATGGCAGCGTGTTCGTCGTATTCGCAAAGAACGCGGACGCTCTGCCCATGATGGAGGAAGTCCCCTCGTCGCAAGCCGGCCACGAAATCGACGGCCCGTGGGAAGTCGGTTTCGCGCCGGGCTGGGGAGCGCCGACCTCGAAAACCTTCCCCAGGCTCGTCTCCTGGACGGACGTTGACGATGAAGGCGTGAAGTACTTCTCGGGAATCGCATCCTATCACAACACGTTCGACGTTGGCGCCGACCAGATCGGGCCAGACAAGCGGATCGTTCTCGATCTCGGCCAAGTGCGATTCGTAGCTGAGGTCTACGTCAACGGGCAAAGCCAGGGCATCCTGTGGAAGCCCCCCTTCCAGATCGATATCACAGGTGCCGTCAAGGCAGGCACGAACCGGCTCGTCGTCGAGGTCGCCAACACATGGTCGAATCGACTCGTCGGTGATGCACAATCGCCCGAGGGCCCGAAGTTCTGCCGAACCAACATCGACAGGTCCCTGACGTGGCAAATCCCCTGGAAGGACACCCCCCTGCTCGACTCCGGCCTCCTCGGCCCAGTCCGGTTAGTCGAATGGCCAGAGTGACGGCGCACGCTTGGACACGGAAATGATCAGCTATCTGCCCCTCTGTCGCAGTCTTCTTGCGCCGGGCTCGTCGCTCGTGTTCTCCAGCGCAGCCGCCAGATGCTCGAGTCGTTTGACTACGCAGGGATGGGAGCAGAAACCCAGCGTGTCGAACAGATTCGGAAACACGTTGTATGGTTCGGCCTCCGCCAGGCGTCTCATGCCTTCCACAAACGCCTCGGGCGTTCGAGTCATCTCCACCGCGTAGAGATCGGCCCCCAACTCTATCGGCCGATTGAGCAGATTCGCCGCCCAACCATTGACCGTCCAGATCAGCGTCATCGCGGTCAGGAACACGAACACAAGAATCGGTTCCATCCTGGCAGGTGCGGCCGCGAGCGCCGCCGAAGCCAGCCATCCCAGGAGAGGGACAAGGAACATCTTCCGCGTCCATTCCTCCAGTGTGTAGCCTACGTGGTGCAGAGACCACGAGTGTCCCAGTTCATGGGCAATAATCACTCGGAGTTGGTCCGCATCCAGACGCAACCTCGCGTCGTCACTGACGTAGATCTCAGGTTCGTCGGCCGTCAGCACCATGACAGTACCGGGACGGAAGGCGGAATCCTGCGGAAGCACATACAGCGAAGCCCTATCGTGCTTGACCCGCTTCACGGAGCGTCCGGCTCTCCGACCAAAGAGCCGGTAGTCTTTCGTCTGGACAATGCCCTCTGCCAAGGCCCACCTGCGCCAAACGTATCGCCACAGCCCCAGAAGGAGACCAAATGCCCACCACGCACCTATGGCCAAGGCGATATGGCCCGGAAAGAGCAGCCGCCAGTAGACGCACAGCCCGCACAGCAGCACCAACTCCGGCACGGTACAAAGCAGAGCAGATATCGCACGTCTCTTCTGACGACGCTTGACAGCCCAGGCAACCTGCTCTGCGACGAACAGGATCACAACCACACCGAAGAACGACACGATCGCCAGAAACGAACGGCCCACAACTCCAAGACCCCAGGACGACGCTAGCGCAAGGGTCCACGGGACCACGAGTACCGCAAGGAAGCGTACAGCCGCATACGCGTTGCGCCTCCGCGTGCAGCGTCGAGATCGCCTGACAAAGTCCGACTCCCACTCCGGCAACGCAATCATGACGTTAGTCTACCACGTTGCCGGGCGCAACGCAAAGCCGAGTCATGACACCGCGATCCATGGGGCCCGGAGAAGATAGCCCCCATTCATCAGAGGATTGACCATCAGGGTCGGAGTGAATTTCCCTTGCCCTCTGCCGTGGGCGTCAGGACAATGGCATCGTGATGCGACGCTCTGGTTTTCGTCGCGGATACGCCTGTCCGTTTGAAGCAGAGAGACAAAGGAGAGCACCATGAGACGAAGAACATCCCCCCTGCGAACAACCGTGACGATCGCGCTGGCAATGGCACTGGCCGGCTCGTTTTTGGTTCCGACTGTGTATGCCGAGACCCAGGAACAGCGGGACGCCCGGATGGCGTGGTGGCGACAAGCGCGATTCGGCATGTTTGTGCATTGGGGCCTGTATTCCGGCCTGGCCGGAACGTGGAACGACAAGCCCGTCGGTACGCGCGGCGGGATGGAGTGGCTCCAGCAGCGGGTTCGCGCCGACACGTGGGAATACGCCCACCAGGCGGTTCCCAAGTTCCGTCCGGCCGAGGGTTTCGCCACCGAATGGGCCAAGCTCGCCAAGGAGGCGGGCTGCCGCTACGTGGTCGTCACCAGCAAACACCACGATGGATTCTGTCTGTTTGACTCGCAGTACACCACCTACGATGCCCGCGACCTGGTCGGACGGGACCTGTGCAAGGAGATCACTGACGCGATCCGCGCCGAGGGGCTCAAGGTCGGCTACTATCACTCCGTCATCGACTGGCACCACCCGCAGTACGACTACGACAAGGCCAGTCAGTTGCCACACCCGCTTCGAGGCCGGCCCTCCCCCAACGGTCCGCGCAACCACGACATCTATCTGGACTACCTCCACCACCAGGCCCGCGAGCTGTTCAGCAACTACGGCACGCTCGACGTCGTCTGGTGGGATTACTCCAAGGAAGGCAACGAGGGTCCCTTCTGGCGGTCGGACGAGCTGATGGCGATGGCCCGGCAGTTGCAGCCGGCGATCATATCGAACAACCGCCTCTATCACATCCCGGATATCGAGAAGGACGACTCTTCGGACCGGCTGCGGAAGTGGAAGCCCGAGCACGGCGACTTCACCACGCCGGAACAGACCATTCCCTCGACCGGCATCCCCGGCGTCGACTGGGAAGTGTGCATGACGATGAACACCACGTGGGGCTACTCCGACCACGACGACGCCTGGAAGTCCAACGAGACCCTGATCCGCAATCTCGTCGACATCGTCTCCAAGGGCGGCAACTACCTGCTCAACATTGGGCCCAGAGGCGACGGCTCGATCCCCCAGCAGAGCATCGACTCGATGCGCGCCATCGGCAAGTGGATGGCCGTCAACGGCGAGGCGATCTACGAGACGACCGCCAGCCCCTTCGAGCAGCCCGCCTGGGGCCGGTACACCAAGAAGCCGGGCAAGCTCTACGCCCACGTCTTCGACTGGCCCGCCGACGGCAAGCTGATCGTCCCGCTTAAGGGGCAGCGTGTGACGAGGGCATACCTGCTGGCCGATGCGGGCCGGGCCGCCCTCAAGACTCAGACGAACTCCGACGGTGTGACGATCCAGGTCCCCAGCCAGGCGCCCGACACCATCGCCTCGGTAATCGCGATCGAGTATTGACCCATGAACAAGATGCAACGAATGGTCCTGATCGTCGCAAGCATCGTGCTGACGGGGGCGAATGGTGATTCGCCCCTACGCGCGGCGGCGCAGGACGACCTGACCTCGTTCGTCGTGGTCAGTCCGCGCGACAGCCGCTATTTCGAACTGTCCAACGGAAGCCCCTATGTCCCCATCGGGTTCAATCTGGTCGGGCCGCCGCGAGAGGACGAGTTCGACCGGCTTTTCGAGGTCATGGCCGCCAACCGCATCAACTACGTTCGCGTCTGGCTGGGACACGATGGCTGGAACGTCGAGCACGCCAAGGCTCTGCAATTCGACCCGGCCCGCGCCGAGGTCATCGACCGCTTCCTCACCCTGGCGAGAAGGTACGGCATTCGCGTCAAGATGTGCCTGGAGTACTTCCGCGACATTCGCGCCGAGCGGAACCGCTGGTCCGACAATCTGATCTACCATCAGGCCAATGGCGGCCCCTACGAGAGCATGCACGAGTACCTCTCGTCCGATCGGGGCCGCGACCATTTCAAGGCCAAACTCGACTGGTATGCGGATCGCTATGGCGACGAGCCGGCGGTCTTCGCGTGGGAACTGTGGAACGAGATGAACGCCGTGCGCGATTCCGAGTGGCTCGATTGGACCAAGGCAATGCTGCCCGAACTGCACAAGCGATTCCCGCGAAACCTGGCGATCCAGAGCCTCGGCAGCTACGACCGGGAGCAAGGGCGCGACAGCTATCGCACGCTGTGCCTGCTCGAAGACAACGACGTCGCCCAGGTCCATCGCTACCTCGACGAAGGCGCCGGCTGGGAGATCTGCCATGGCCCGGTCGATGCGCTGGCGGCCCAGGCGGTGCGCGAGCTGATCGCGTTCGACGCGGGCAAGCCCACCATCCTGACCGAGACCGGCGCGGTCAAGCCGCGTCACACCGGCTGCTCGGAGCTCTACGCCAAGGACCCTGAGGGCACGCTCCTCCACGATATGCTGTTTGCGCCGTTCTTCAACGGCGCCGCCGGTCCCGGCCACGTGTGGTGGTGGCGGCAGGCCATCGAGGAGCCGAACCTGTGGCATCACTTCGCGCGGTTCGCCAGAGCCATCGAAGGAATCGACCCGCCCGCCGAGGCGTTCGAGCCGGTCACGATCCCGCACGAGCGACTGCGCATCCACGCTCTGGCCGGCCGCAACACGTTTCTCGCCTGGTGCCGCGATGCGCAGAACGACTGGCGGACCGAGCTGATCGAGGGCCGCAAACCTGAGACGCTGACCGATGTCAGGATCGATCTGTCGAGCGTGAGGATTCCCACCGGAGCGAGCGTGCAACTCTACGATCCCTGGACGGACACGTCATCGACGGCAATCATTCGCGACGGCGACGTCACCATCCCGTCCCTGCGCCGCTCGGTTGTCGTGCGCATCGAATCGACAGCACCATCCGCCCGGCGAGCACGATGGAGGATGGAACCATGAGCAAAGTGCGGATCATCTTATTTGGCCTCGTCCTGGGGAGCGCGGGCTGCGGCACGTTGCCGGACGGCAGCGGGTGGGGCCAGGACGCCTTCACCTGCTTCGACTCGAACCGGATCGCGAAGGCGGCCAAAGACGCCTTCCTCAATCCCCACACGCTCATCCCGCTGGCGGGTGCGGCGGTATTCGCCATCGACGATTTCGATGAGAGAACCTCTGACTGGGCGACTGAGCACACCCCCATCTTCGGCTCGGAAGAAGACGCCCGTGAAGCCAGCAACGATCTCAAGACCATCCTGTCCGTGGAGGTGCTGGCAACGGCTCTGGCCACCCCCAGCGGCGACGAGGCTGGACCGTGGGCATACGCCAAGCTGAAGGGATTGGCCGTCGAGGGCGGCGCGATCGGGCTGACACAGACTCTGACCGGGGCGATGAAGAGCGCAGTCAGTCGGGACCGTCCGAATCAGGAGAACGACAACAGCTTCCCCTCAGGCCACAGCTCCTCGGCCTTTGCCTACGCCACGCTCTCGAACCGGAATCTGGATTCCATCGACCTGCCGACAGGCGTTCGACCGGTGCTACAGACCGGCAACGTCGTCCTCGCCGGCGGCGTCGCGTGGGCCCGCGTCGAAGGACGCAAGCATTATCCTTCGGACATCCTGTTCGGAGCCGCCCTCGGACACTTCGTGACCGCCTTCATCCACGACGCCTTTCTGAACCTCCCCGACCCCGAGCGGGCCAGCTTGACGACTTTTCCCGTCGAGGCGGGAGCCGGAATCCAGTTGGCCATCCGTTTTTGATCGGACCGGCTCAGTTGCGTCTTTGGTCCTCGGTTCCGATCCGGTATACTGGCAGTTGCTAGCCTTACATAGGGGCGAATGGCGATTCGCCCCTACAAGGCTGCCACCCAACCGACAAGGGAAAGGAGAGCCGATGGAGACGCAAAACAGACCACGAGCAGGCAAGATTTCGCGCCGGCAGTTCCTCCGCAGCTCGATAACCGCCGCATCGGTGACGGCACTGACCGCCGCATTGCAGGCCCGAGCGTACGCCGGCGGGACGGGGGCCATGCGGATCGGCCTGATCGGATGCGGCGGGCGCGGCACCGGCGCCGCAGTCCAGGCGCTCAACGCCTGCCCGCGCGCCAGGCTCACCGCCATGGCCGACGCCTTCGAAGACCGGCTCGGCGGAAGCCTTCAAGGCGTCTCGAAGGAGCATCCGGACCGCGTGGACGTGCCGGCCGAGCGCCGCTTCGTCGGCATGGATGCTTACGCGCGCGTGATGGATACGGATGTGGACCTGGTGATCCTGGCGACGCCGCCGGGCTTTCGACCGCAGCAGTTCGACGCGGCGGTGACTGCCGGCAAACACGTGTTCATGGAAAAACCCGTCGCGGTGGACGTGCCCGGCATTCGCAGGGTGGCCGCCGCCAACGAGCGGGCGAAGGCCAGAGGCCTGGCGGTAGCGGTTGGTCTGAACATCCGCCACCAGAACAACGCACGCGAAGTGATCGGCCGCGTCCACAACGGCGCCATCGGGCAGATCATGTTTCTGCGCGCCTACGGCAGCAACGCCGGCGTGTGGGTCCATCGGCGGCAAAGCGGAGAAAGCGAGATGCAATACCAGATGCGCAACTGGTACTACTTCAACTGGCTCTGCGGCGACCTGATCGTCGAGCAGACCGTCCATGCCCTCGACCTGGTCGACTGGGCCAAGGGCGACCACCCCATCGACGCTCAGGGCATGGGCGGACGGCAAGTGCGCATCGGGCCCGACTACGGTGAAATCTACGATCACCACGCGGTCGAATACACCTACCGCGACGGAACGAAAATGTTCCTGTTCTGCCGGCACATCCCCAACTGCTGGAGCAGCTTCGGCGGCATCGCCCACGGCACGAAGGGCCAGGCCGATCTCGGCAGCGGCACGCTGACGGTGCAAGGCGAGAAACCCGTTCGCTTCGATCCGGGCGTCGCGGGCCACCAGGCCGAGCATGACCATCTCTTTGCGGCACTCGACGCGGGCAAACCCTACAACGAGGGCGACTACGGCGTCAGCAGCACGATGACCGCGATCCTCGGCCGCATGGCCACTTACTCGGGCCACATCGTCACCTGGGAAGACGCCATGAAGTCCGAGACTGACCTCGGCCCGGACCGCTACAGTTGGGACGCGGCCCCTCCCATCCTGCCGGGACCGAATGGGCTCTACGCCTGTGCCATGCCTGGCCAGAAGGGACCTTACTGAGCGATCCGTGGCCTCAGCACGCGCCGTTTCTGCATGGCAACGGCATGACTTGATCGGACGCAGAGTCACCTTGTAGAATGAACGCGCCGAGTGTGACGAACGGTATCATACGGACAAAGGGAAACGATGACCGAAGAGACCGACCATAAACCCGATCAGTCGGAGATCCTGCAATTCGCCTCGCTGATCGCGCACCAGCTCAAAAGCCCGATCAGCACGATCAGCACCCTGCTGGACGTGCTGGCGACCGAAGTGGCCGGACCGCTGACGCCGAAACAGAAGGATCTCATCGCCCGCGCGAATCTGCGGTGCGAGGAAGGTGTCGCTACCGTACGTCGGATGCTCGCAATCGTTTCGGCGCTGAGTCGACGGGAGGAGATCGGCAGCGTCGTGGATGTCGCCGGCATCATCCACAGCGCCCGGACGCGCTACGAGGAAAGGGCAATCGAGTACGCCCTGACCTTCGTGGTGGAGACGGACGACGAGTCGGTGTATGTGCGCGGCACGGAACCGGCCCTGGCCGAGGTGCTCGACGCCCTGATCGACAATGCCTTCAAGTACACGCCGTCGCACGGCCACATCCGTCTGACGCTGACGACCGAGGCATCGGCGCGCCTCGTGCACCTTTGCGTAGCCGATTCGGGCGTAGGCATCCCGGAAGGCATGCGAGAGAAGGTTTTCGAACCATTCTGCCGCACCACCGCAGCGAGAAGCTCCACCCGCGGAGGAACCGGGCTGGGACTGTCGTTCGTCAAGGCGGTCGTGGAGGAACTCGGGGGGACAGTCCAGGCGGGAAAGGCCGATCTCGGCGGCGCTCGGATCGAAATCCAGCTTCCGATGGCGACGCCGAGTGAGATCGAGAGCGGCAAGGAAGCCGAGAGGTCCGACGGCGTGAAGGTGGTCATCGTCGGCGGCGTAGCCGCCGGTCCCAAAGTCGCGGCCAAAGTGATCCGGCTGATCCCGCACGCCAACGTCACCGTGGTCGAGAAAGGCCAGTTCCTGTCGTACGCCGGCTGCGGCCTGCCCTATTACATCTCGGGGCAGGTCAAGAATCATGCGGAACTAATGAGCACGCCGATGGGAGCGCTGCGCGACGCCGTGTTCTTTCAAAAGGTCAAGAACGTGCGCATCCTCAGCCGGACCGAGGCTACTGAAATCGACCGCGCCGCCAAGAGAGTCCGCATCAAGGAACTCGGCGGTCAACGGGAATCGTACCTGGAGTACGACAAGCTCGTGCTCGCCACGGGCGCTTCGCCCATTCGGCCGTCGATCCCCGGACACGACCTCGACAACATCTTCTGTCTCCACGGCGTGCAGGACGCCGAAGGGATCAAGGCGGTCCTCTCGGGTGACCGGGCCCGCGACGTGGTGATCGTCGGCGGCGGCCTGATCGGCATGGAGACGACCGAGGCGCTGGCCCGCAGCGGATGCCGCGTGACCATCGTCGAGATGCAGCCGCAGACGCTGGGCATCCTGGACGCGGAAATGGCGCGGCTCGTCGAGCTGCACCTCGAATCCAGGGGCGTCAAAGTGCTCACGAACACGAAGGTCCTGTCGTTTGAAGGCGACGGCAAGGTGCATCGCGTCGTGACGGATCGCGGGGTGCTGCCGGCCGATCTGGTCATCATGGGCATCGGGGTCCGTCCGAACACCGCGCTGGCGCGAGCCGCTGGACTGGAGATCGGCGAAACGGGCGGGATCAAGGTCGACGAGCACATGCGGACGTCCGATCCGGACATCTACGCGGCCGGCGACTGCGTCGAATCCACCGACATCCTCACCGGCCGTCCGGCCTATGTCCCGCTGGGGTCCACCGCCAACAAACAGGGACGCGTCGCCGCGGTCAACCTCTGCGGAGGCGAGGACTCGTTTCCTGGCATCCTGGGCAGTACCGTCTGCAAGGTGTTCGACTACTGCGTCGCCCGCACCGGCCTGACGGAACGGGCCGCCAAAGAGCTGGGGTACACCGTGACTGTTGCGATGGCGCCGGCGCCGGATCGGGCCAACTATCTGCCCACCGCCCGCATGCTCCTGCTCAAGCTCGTGGTCGACCACGACACGCGGCGGCTTCTCGGCGCTCAGGCCGTTGGACCGGGCGCAGGGGACAAGCGGATCGACATTGCCGCCACCGCCATCGCCGCCGGAATGACGGTCGATCAGGTGGCGGGCCTCGACCTGGGCTACGCTCCACCTTACTCGCCGGCGATGGACAACCTGATCACCGCCGCCAACGTCGCCAGGAACAAGCTGGACGGTCACATGGTCGGCGTCTCGGCGGCAGAGGTCCACCAGATGCTCCAGGACAAGAAGGATTTCGTCTTCCTCGACGTGCGCACACCCGGCGAGTACGACCAGGTGCGACTGCCCGGCGCGACGCTGATCCCGCTGGCTACGCTGCGCGGACGGATCGAGGAGATTCCCAAGGGCAAACCTATCGTGACGTTCGGCCAGATCTCGCTGCGCGGATACGAAGCGGCCCTGATCCTCCGCGCCGCCGGCTTCAACGACGTCCGCGTCCTGGACGGGGGCATTGCGATGTGGCTCTACGAGAGATTGCAGTAGCCGATGGCGGAAATGAGAGGCCGTTCGATGCTCCGACAATGCGTGGTTCTTCTGTTGATCCTGGTCGCTAAGACGGAAGCGACAGCGGGTCAAGCCGGTGCGTCTGGTTCCCTGTCCGAAGCGGTCCAGTGGCTTGAAACGGAGGCGCATCGTATCATCCGCGCCTCGATGCGCACGATGGCCGACGGCACGGCGGCGTTCCCGCCTCAGGTGGGGATCGGCTACGAGGCGTTCTGGCTGCGCGACTATGAGTACACCCTGGAAGGGTCCGTCGATTCCTACTCCGACAAGGAGCTGACCGACGCGTGCCGGCTCTTCGTGCATAAGCTGGACCCCGACGGCGCGGGTGTCGACTGCATCAAGTTCGACGGCACACCGATCTACAAGCCCGGCTTCGGTTCCATGGGCGTTCATCCCGTGGCGGACGGGTCGCAATTCACCGTCGCCGTCGCTTGGCACACCTACCGAAAGACCAAGGATGCGCAGCTCCTCGCAGAGATCCTCGAGCCGCTCGTCAAGACAATGAACGCGGTCCCGCGCCATCCCGACACGGGCCTCGTCCACATCGTCCCGGGCGAGCCGCAGGAGCGATGCCCTTACGGCTTCACCGACACGATTCGCAAACAGGGAGACGTGTTGTTCTGCTCGCTGCTGTACGTCCAAGCGTGCCGTCAGCTTTCCGACCTGCTGGAAGCCGCCGGACGCGATGCCGACGCCAAACGCTGGAGCGCGGAAGGCGAGCGCGTGACACAGAGCGTCCGCCGGGTCTTCTGGGATGAACAGGTCGGCCTGTTCCGCGCTGCGACGGTGTGCTGCCGCGAGCACGACATCTGGGGTTCGGCCTTTGCAGTATATCTCCGCGTCGCCGACGCCGAGCAGTCGCAGACCGTCGCGCGGTACTTCCGCGATCACTACAACGAGATCGTCCAAGCTGGCCAGATTCGCCACCTGCCCGGCGGCGTCTACTGGGAGAAGGCGGTCTGCGATCGCGACACGTACCAGAACGGCGCCTACTGGGCGACGCCCGCCGGATGGTTCGTCTGCACGCTCGATCTGGCCGATCCGGCCCTGGCCGACCGGACTGTGATCGATCTGGTCCGCGACTTCCAGTCCGGCGGCGCCTGCGAGTGGATTCTCGGCCAAAGGCGCCAGCTTCCGAACTACTTGGCCAGCGCGGCCCTGCCCCTGGCGGGCATCCGCACAATGATGGAACGCCGGATCGGGCCATGAGTCCTTCCAGCCTGCACCAAACAGGAGTAACAAGAACCGCAAACACCGATGGAGACCGAACCATGAAGAAGCAAGTGAAGATTCTGCTGTGCGTCGCAATGTCGATGCAGTCCGTAGCCTGGGCCGATGGCGTCGAATTGCCCCAGTTTCGGCCGCTGTTCAACGGCACCGACCTGACGGGCTGGGTCAACGTCAACACCGCTCCGGACACCTGGAGCGTGCGCGACGGCATGATCGTCTGTAGCGGGCATCCTATCGGCGTGATGCGCAGCGACCGGCAGTACGAGAACTTCCTCTTGCACATCGAATGGCGTCACATGGAGGCGGGCGGCAACTCCGGCGTCTTCGTCTGGAGCGAGGGAACCGTCCCCGAAGGCCAGCAGCTTCCCAAGGGCATGGAAGTCCAGATGCTCGAGCTTGACTGGGTTAACCAGCACAAGCGACCGGACGGCTCACTGCCGCCCATCGCCTACGTCCACGGCGAGCTGTTCGGCGCCGGCGGGCTGGAAGCCACGCCCGACAACCCGCGCGGCAGCCGGAGCAAGTCCCTCGAAAACCGCTGCAAGGGCAAGGGCGAGTGGAACGTCTACGACGTTGTCTGCGTCGATGGCACAGTCAAGCTGGCGGTCAACGGCAAGTTCGTCAACAGCATCCGCAATTCTTCCGTCAGGAAGGGCTATCTCTGCCTGGAGTCCGAGGGCGCTGAGATCCACTTTCGCAACATCTACATTCTCGAATTGCCGCCGGGCATCACCACACCCGAGAATACCGCTCCGCTCGTTCCGTAGCGGTTCGCAGTCTGCCCGTAAGGGCATAGGACCCGTACGACCGACAGGCCATTCTCTGGAGTCTTCGCGAACAGCTTATCGGCAGAGGGTAGGGGCGAATAATCATTCGCCCCTACGGGGATGCCTCGACTCAAAGGTTCAAGACGATGTCGATTCCGGTGATCGTATTTCCCCGGCTGGCGGGCAGCGGACACTCCTGGGGCTCGTTCCAACGTTCGGCGTCGCCCATCGTCGCGGCATGTTGGGCGAGGGCCTTCCAGAGGCGCAGGCCCGGCACCAGTTGTGTCTCGGCTATGAGCGGGACGCGCGGCACATTCGCTGGGTCCTGGCGGAAGCCTTCGGCCTGAACGCGGATTTCGACCTGGGTCTGCAGGGCGCCGGGGGCGTCGAGACTGCCCCCATTGAGGTAGCCGGCAACGCGGTAGAGATTCACCGGCTCGAATCCCGTCAACACGTAGAAGCCGTTGGCGCCGGAGACAGCTTCTCTCGTTTCGGGGACCCCCACCTCGGACATCGGGACGAGCGTTCCGGTCACCTTCGCTCCGACAATAGGCCGGCCGTTCGGATCGACGATCCGGCCGGAAACCGTGATGAACTCCCCGTGCAGAACCAGAGGAACCGTCTTGTCGCACTGCGTCGCCCTCGGCGCCGACCACCTCGGTTTGCCTTCAGAGTCGATCATCACGGCGTAGATGGTGTAGGGTCCGGTCGGCAAGCCTGTGAATGCATACCGACCGTGGGAATCGGTCACGGTGGTTCGCTTGGTTTCCCGGCTTGCGACCGTGACCGTCGCGCCTGACGCCGGCTGCCCTCCGAGAACCTCGCGGAGGACCTGCGTGGCCTCCTCCTGCGATTGGCAGTTGGCGAGCTTCTCGCATTTCTCCGGCGAGCAGTCTGGCGTTGCGTCCACAACCGTGCCCTTGATCGTGCCTGTCCCGCGTTGTACCTCCTGGCCCGATGTGGCGGCGACGAGCAAGAGGCTGAGTACAAACACGACGCCGGCTTCTGACATGGCGACACTATACGAACTGATACGCGATCGCATGGCAATCTCTCCCCTGACACGTCGAGGTGTCAATGCAGTTCCAAAACGACTTTCATCAGGCCCGCCAGCACCCAGATCACCAGCGACGGGACCGCCAGCGCGATCGCGGTGCACCGCAGCCAGCGACTGACGCCCAGGTACGAGCCGGCCAGGGCAAACGCCAGGATCACCGTCAGGCATCGGGCAAACAAGGCGTACTGAGGCGACCACACGCTCACAGGATGCGGATTGGGCGGCAGCGTCTGGCTCCAGGGCCCCATCAGCGGCGCCACGAACGCGTTCGAATGGCCGATGCCGCCCGGCTGGGCCGCGAAGGACAAAAGCACGCCACAACACGCCGCCAGAAGGCACACACCGCCGTAGACGATCGAGAGAAGGAAAATGCCGCGTTTGGAGGAGACGAGCGTTTCGTCCATGACCTGCCCTGCCCTGCCTTTCTCTCGCTCTGGTCGATGGTTGTTCGACCGCCGCACTGGCTCTTGCCGCCGGAGGCACCGCACCTTTCTCACCCGGCGTCCGCGCCATTGAAGCTACCAACGATCACCACCCTTGTCAACCAATTCGCACAGACGCCACGCCATCGTAGACGCACGGACTGGCCCGTCTGGATGCGCATCACGATCGGGACACTCTACGGCTGCCGCTCGGTCGAGGTCAGGGGTCGCAGGGAAACTGCTCCCAGAGCAGGCGGGGATAGGTTTGGCCTTCGCAAATCGTCCAGGTCTTAGCGAAGTCCCAGTCGACGAAGCTGGCCTGCTGCTTCATCTGCTCGTCGGTCAGGGGCGTGCCAAGGCCGTTGCCTCCCGGCGCGCCGGGACCGCCGGCAGACGGGAAGTAGCTGTCGGCTATCAGTGAGAACTGCATGTCCCTGCCCACGAGCGGTCCGGCGTATCGACTGCCTTCGGCGCCGGTCACATGGCCTGCCGCATAGCACCCGGAGACGATGCCGGCGTAGTTCAAGCCCACCAGCCCGCCGATGCGAGTGTCCTCTGCCTGGCAGGAGACGCCGGCGGTCGCGTAGCTGTCGGCGACGACGCCCTCGCGATCCGAGCCGGCGATGCCGCCTGCCGCAAGGGTGCCCGGACCGGCCGCGACGGACCCCGTCGCGTAGCAAGCAATGATCATCCCGGCGTTGGTGCCCGCCAGTCCGCCGACGCTGGTGACATCGCCCTCGGCGACAACCGACACATTATCCAGACCAAGATCGTAGACCCACGCGTCGTTCTCGATGCGTCCGAACAGACCCAGGTCGCCGGCCGTTTCGCCCTCAACCGTCAGGTTCGCGATGCGATGCCCGTTGCCGTTGAAGTATCCCCGCAGGACAGGAATCGGCGGGCGTGCCCAAGTGATCCCCGCCATGTCGATATCGGCGACGAGCTTGTACCAGGCGTAGCGGCTGTACCGCCCGACAGCGCCGAGGTCCTCTACGGTGCCGATCTCGTAGGGCTCGTATGAAGTGCCGGCACCCTCGAGCGCGTGCAGATCATTCGGATCGCCGAAGGCGGCCAGTTGGGGATATCCGCCCTCGCCGGCCATCCGCCACGTGTCGGCGGTGCCGTCAGACCGCACACCTGCCAGATCCCATCGCGCCGTTCGGAAGGTCTCCACGTCCTGCATCTGCGCCGTGGTCAAGCCGACTCCGGCGGCGCTCTGCGAAGCACCGCTCGCCTGCCGGTCCCAGAAACAACGTGTGACGCGCACACGCCGGCCACTCTCGATAGTCCCGATCAGCCCTCCGCGGTCGTGAGCGGCGCCGTTCCGCAGGAGACGACCGGTCGCGTAGCAGTTCGTGACATCGCCGGCTGTGCCGACCCGCCCGATCAGCCCGCCGAGCGAGCGGCTGCCCGAGCCGCCCGTGACAGCGCCCATCGCATAGCTGTCAACAACCAGCCCACCGGCCAGCGAGCCGGCCAGCCCTCCCAGGCTGTGGCTGCCGTCGGAGGCGGTGACATCGCCGGTTGCGTAGCAGTCGCTGGCCTCGCATTGGAGACGCCCGACGAATCCTCCCATATCGCGGCAGCCCGCGCCTGCCGTCACACCGCCGCTGGCATAGCAGAAGACAATCGAAGCATTCGAATCGGCGCTGCCGACAAACCCGCCGAGGCTCCAGCACCCGTCCGAAGCCATGACGGAACCGGTCGCATGGCTGTTCTCGACGGCCCCGCCGAGACATCCGCCCACCAGGCCGCCGACGTCAAAGCTATTGCGTCCGACAACTATGTCGCCGGTCGCCCCGCAATTGGCGATGCGACCGCGATGTAGACCCGCCAGTCCGCCGAGCAGGAAACACCGGTCGCCCGCTGTCACCGTCACCGCCGCACTGCAACCGCCGATGCCCCCTTCGTTGACCCCGACCAGGCCGCCGACCCAGTTGCTTTCCTCGGGACACCGAATCGTGCCGGTCGCGTGACAGTTGACAAGCGATCCCCTGTTAGAGCCTGCCAGGGCGCCGGCGCGCCCGGGACCTTCGATCGAGACGTTCTCGATACGGAGATCGTAGACGCGTCCACCCTCTCCGACCGCGCCGAACAAACCCAGGTACTGGCCCGTCCCGGTGCGGATTGTCAGATTTCGGATCGTGTGACCATCGCCATAGAAGCGTCCGACAAAGGCGGGATAGGGCGAGGCGTTCGGGGTCCCATCGTGCGCGATCACTGCTCCACTGAATCCCGGCGGGCCGGAACCGCCGGGCAGGTTCGGATCGAGGTCCAGATCCTCGACGAGCAGGAAGTGCTTGCTCAGCAGGTCGGCGTCGTCGGCGATCGAGACAAGCTGCTCGGCGGTGGCGATGCGATAAGGATCGGCCGCCTCGCCGGTTCCGCCGGCGAACTCGGCGCCCTTCGCGCTCCAGGAGAACCAGGCAACCAGCAGCACGCCGCAGCAGAATGTCCGAAACGCCCGCGCACGCATCATGGTTCATCCTCGAAGATGTCGAGCGACGGGTTGAAGCCCGGGGACCACTCGGACCATTCCATGTCTTCGAAGTAGGCTACGAACTCGCCGTTGCGAAAGTAGCCCTTGTTGCCGGGACGGGGGCGGAGCGATTCGTTGCCCGGGACCTTGCGATGGAACGCGTACCGCGCGAGGTTCTCGTCCTTCATCGCGTCGATCTGGAGCACCGGGCCGTAGATCTGCTTGTCCTCAACCACGCGCTGGCGGGCATGGACCAGTTCGTGGGCCAGACCGACCAGCGGCGGGAACGTGTCCCACGCGACCGGCGCGCCGTAGGCTCGGGTGATGGTCGGGTTCCACAGCACGGTCGCCGAGGGCTGCTGGCAGAGGTTCTCTCCGTCCGTAAATTCGATGTGCGGGACTTTGCAGGCGCGGGCAAACCGGTCGTAAACCAGCGGACGGCTCTCGATGGCCGCCACGGTGTCGCGAACGCTCGGGCAGATATACAGCAGCGCCTGGAGCGGCCAGAAGATCTCTTCGTCGCCCAGGCACAGCGCCCAGCCGGTCTGCTCGGTCTTCTGCGCCGACAGATTCGGATCGTTGCGGGCGTACGTACACCAGGCGTCGATGCTCGCAAAGCCCCGTGTCCAGAGGAGGTTGTCGTCCTCGCCGAAGCAGGCGAACGTCAGCATCGCGACCCCGTTGGCGTCCGCAACGACACGAGGATCGTCCAGTTCCAGGAAGCCATAGGAGAAGGCGACCGCATTCGAGTCCGCCGGCGCAATCTGGGCTGCCGCATGTCCCAGAATAAACAGCAGAGGGGCAAGGACGACGCACAGGAGCAATCCTGGCAACCGGATGGTCCGACCTGCTTCGTGATGCCTCATCGCCACCTCCGACCGCATATCCCGCCGGGAGCCATTTCGATCAGCGCATACAGAAAGCCTTCATATGTCATCATACCACATGGACGCTTCGATTTCCATCCCTCTGGTGTGCGGCAGTGCAGGGTCGCGGTCAACTGAAGGCACCCCGCAGCAGCTTCAGACCCTTGGGGACGGCTGTCTGCCAGTCCTCGTTGCCTTCGAATTCAAGCGAGACGTAGCCCTTGAAGCCATGCGTTCGCATCATCCGCCCGATGCGAGGATAGTCGAGGTCGAGCGTGTACCAGAGGCCTCCTCCGTAGTAGGTTTTGGCCTGCATGAACACTGTCTTCGGGGCGCACATTTCGAGCTTGTCGTAAGGGTCTTCGAGGAAGTTGCCGGTGTCGAGCAGGACCTGGAGCCAGGGCGAGTCGATCTCATTGACGATCCGCAGGAGTCCCTCGGGCGTCCGCGCGAGGCCCCAATGGTTCTCCAGCCCCAGGATCACGCCGCACTCCTCGGCCTTGGGCAGACACTTCTCAATCGCGTCGATCACCCACTTGAAGCCCTCGTCCTCCGTGTGTCCCGGCAGAACCGGCTCGATGCCGCGATTGGCCATCAGCTCGTCGAAGTTGCCGCTGGTGCCCCAGCGCCCGGTGTTGATGCGGACAATCGGCACGCCGAGCTGATAGGCGATCTCGATCTGCTGGATCGTTAGATCGACGTTCTTCTGACGCCTTGCCTCGTCGGGCGAGACGAAGCCCTGGTGCGTGGACATGCAGCACAGGTCCAGCCCGTTGATCAGGGCGTGACGTTTGATCTTGTTGAGCGCGCCTTTGCTCTGGTCGTCCATCTGGATCAGCAGGATATCCACGCCGTCGAACCCCATCCGGGCGGCATGGTCGATGCACTCGACGATGGGCATCTTCTGGTTGTCTTTGAACCGCCAGAAGGAATACGTCGCAACGGCAATCGGATTGCCCCGCCCACCGTGGTCGGCATTCGATGCCGACGGTTGTCCGGTCGCCTGGTTGGGGATCACCGCACCGGCCAGCGCCGCACCGGCGCCCGCCAGAAACGTCCTTCGATTCACAGTATCCATCGTACCCATCCTTTCTCGTGATCTGACATAGCCTGGGCCGCAGACGGCCGGAACCCATCTTAGGTCAATTGCTCCGGCCGGACAAGCGAGCCCGACTGGATTTTCGCCGCCACCTGCATCAGCCTCGGCAACGCGTAATCGAAGAACCGCTGATAGCTCTCGCAGAAGTAGCTTTCGCGACTGAGACTGTCCCGTGGCGAGGGCATCCTGCCCTTGTCTTCTGTGGCAAGGACATCCTGCCCTTGTTCTTCTGTGGCGAGGGCATCTTGCCCTTGCTGCTCTCTCAGCAAAATGCCGCCAGGACACAAGGGCAAGATGCCCTCGCCACGAGGAGCGCGGTCCTTCATGCACCCGCCACGACAGACCGCCAGGTGCCGGCACACCAAACATTTGTTGGACAGACTCTGTTTCTCGCGGGCGAAAGCCTTCTTCTTCGCAGAGGCCGCGATTTGCTCGATAGGCGTCTCGAGAATGTTGCCGAGACGCGATTGAGGCTCGACGAAGAAATCGCAAGGAAACACGTCGCCCGTGTGCTCGATGACGATGTACTGGCTGCACTGGCGGTCGAACGTGCAGATCGTGTGCCGTCCGCCGATACAATAGCTCAGCAGCGAATCGAAATCGCGGACGCTGAGTTTGTCCGGTCCGACCTCCAGCCAGCGGTCGAAGATGCGACACAGGAACCGCCCGTACTGCTCCGGCGAGACGGAAAACGCAGCAATCTGCCCGGTCTGCGGATCGACTTCCACGCACGGAATGAATTGCAGATAGCGGACGCCCAGTTCGAGGAGGAAATCGAAGATCTCGTCGGGATGCTCGGCAGTGAGGTTGTTGACCAGCGTCAGCGTGTTGAACTCGACCTCGTGCCGCTTGCAGCAGTCGATGGCCCGCATGACACGGTCCCACGTGCCGTGGCCGCCCAAGTCGAGCCGATAGTGATCGTGCAGTTCCCTGGGACCGTCGATGCTGATGCCCACGAGGAACCTGGCCTCGTGCAGGAACCTGCACCACTCGTCGTCCAGGAGGATGGCGTTGGTCTGGAGCGAGTTGCCCGCCTGCTGGCCCGAGACGCCATACTTGACCTGCCACTCGACCGCCTTGCGGTAGAAGTCCAGCCCCATCAGCGTCGGCTCGCCCCCCTGCCAGGCAAAGCCCGACATCGGGAGGCGCAGCTCCATGTAGTCCTTGACGAGCCTGTGGAGCACCTCCTCACTCATCCGCTGGCGGCCCCGCCCGATCTCCGCGGCGCGGCAGCGATAGAAGCAGTACTCGCACGCGACGTTGCAGTCGGAGCCGGACGGCTTGATCAGGAGCGTGAATGGCTGCATCGACTCGCCCCTACGGCTTCGCCGGCCCGATCTTGAGCGTCCAGGTGTCCTTGAGCGGAGGCTTGTCCGCCTTCATGACGATTCTCGCGATCTTCTCGGGCCAGACCGTGCGAAGCCTGCCGTCCTCGACGTCGATCACCTCGATCGTCGCAGCCAATTGGGTCGGGTCGTACAGTACCTGCGCCGACTCGTCGTCATTGGAAGTCGCCAGCACAATCTGTCCCGGCCGGCGGGCCTCCGCGCGGCACGGCGTCATCAGGCTGAGCGTGATCTGGCCGACCGGCTCAGTCAGCGTGTAGGCCTCTGTGACCGTGACATCGCGGCCCCGGTTCAACGTGATCGTGCGTGCCCATGATTTCAGATGCGCCTGCTCTGGATATGCGCCGGCGATATCGAGCGTAAGCTGGGCCATCGCATCGTCGGACCGATAGCCAAGGTTGCGGGCGGCGAACTGCCTGCCCGGCGACTGCATCACACCGTCGATGGTCGGCAGACTGTGGTAGGCTGACTGCATCGTCCATATCTCGTAGCGTTGCGCGCTGAACGTCTTGCGGCTGTACGTTTCGACGCCGATGTCGATAATGACCGGCTTGCCGTCGATGTAGACGATGAAGTTGCCTACGTCGTTGTGGTTGTGGCTTTCGGCGTTGTGTCCGCCTTTCGCTGCAACGTAAAGGCCCTCGGTGCTTCCCTCGCGATCTCGGGCGGCCATCACCTGAATCCCGTCCATCCAGACGTCGCGCACCAAGGGCAGTTTCGCCTCGGCCCCGTCCAGTTCCGCAGCGCCGAAGATCGCCGCCAGATATCGCCCGATCCCATAGCCTGGCTTGTCCTCGAATGCCTGGGCCATGCCACCCGATTCGCCGAAGAAGTGGGCGGCGAAACCCATCATCTTGTCGTCGCCGATGCTCTTGCCATAGCGGTAGACGAGCGACTCGGGAATGCCGCCCCGGGCCGAGGCATCGGCGAAGTTCACAAAGTAACGGTCGGCGATGTGCACGCGATAGATATACCGGCCGATCTGCTGGATCAGCGGCTTTTCGTAGACGTCGATCGCGCCGCCGCTGGCGCTGTGCAGCAGATCGAGGCAATCATACAGCGACGCTCCGGCCCGGCTCCAGTAGCCCGGCCCTTCGTCACAGCCCCCGTCGTCCTCGTAGGCGTCGAGGAAACAGTCGAGGCTGCGGACGATCTTCGCCACCGCCGCCACACGCCGAGGCTCGTTGGGTTCGATCAGCAGCGCCGAGACCAGCCAGTTCGAGTTGCACCACGGATTCCAGTTGTTGACGCGTCCACCGCGAAAGCCCATCCAGCCGAAATCGTCGCGCTCCAGGCACGGCGTCAGAATGCGCCGGTCGATCTCCGACGCGATTCGCCGGCGAATCAGGGGCGAGACCTTGTCAAGCTGCTCGCCCACCAGGTAGCTGGTCCAGGCCAGACTCTCGGAGCTCTCGGCCGCGAACAGATCGACGATCGGCTCTTCGCAGTCGGGCAGGCCCGAGCCGGCCTTCTGCGCGCCAATGTGCGCGGGCACACCCCAGAAGGACTCCTCACAGAGGGCCCAGACGCCGTTGGCGATGTCGTCGAGGAATCGGCCCTGGTCTTCGACGCACTCGGCGATCACCAGCGCGGTCAGCGCGCTGCGCCGGGCGAAATGCTCTCGCTCGTAGCGGCTGCGGTTGCCGTTGCGGGCGAATTCGAGAAACAGCGTCGCCGGAAGCGAAGGCCACTGGTAGCTGAGATACTCCTGACCGCCTGCGATCAGGTCCTTGCGAACCTCCTCCGGCAGGCTCTCCCACGCCCGGCGCTCGCTGCACCTGGGCCACGGACGCCATCGGTCGCGAGAGACCAGCACCTGCTCGATCCTTTCCTGCGGATACAGCTCGCGAAGTCTGAAACGCCCCTCTCCGGCAAGTGTCGGTCCCGTGAACATCACCAATAGCGGAAGCGTGCCCACTCCCGCAGCAAATAAGGCCATAGCGGTGCGTCTTGTGTCCATGTATGCCTCCTGATCCTGTGTCACCTACTTCTGTTCGGGCGGATCGACCTGGCGAAAGCGCGGAATCACCTCGACGACGGACAGGCCCGCCAGATCGCCGCTGAGCATAAAGGGCCGGTGTCCGACGACGATCGACATTCGGTTCGGGGCCGCCTCCGCACCACGCTGGTCCGCCCAGTCGCGAAAGCCCCACCGCACAAGGCCGGCGTCGTGACCCAGCCGCCGGACCAGCACGGGCGTCTCGGGGTGCTCGGTTTGCAGGACGATCTGGCGATCCCGATCGTCGTCCGACCACAGTGTCCAGTAGTCGCGGTCCTCGCGCGTGAAGCGCAATCCCTGCACGTGCTGGTCGGGCGTCTCAATGTGGCCGACGTACTGCCCCTTGCCGACGAGCTGCGAGATATCCGCCATGACATAGTAGGCCGGCTTGGGCGTCAGGTCGGGCCGCACCAGGCCGAAGTTGTCCTCGTTGTATTTCGGGTTCCAGCCGTCGTCCTGAAAATCGTACCACCATAAGCCCTTGTAGGAGTCGGACGTGCACGCCAGCAGATAGAGCCTCGCCAGATACGACGCGGACAACTCCGGATCGGTGCCCCCTTTGGTCACGTGCGTGGACCAGCCCATCTCCGTGACATAGAACGGGACGTCCTTGCCGCCGTGGTAGCCCCACAACATCTCTCGGACGCTCGTCATCCAGGTCGAGCAGGCCTCGGGCCCCCGCTGCGGGAACGGCTCGCTGTAGTTGTAGCTGTGGATCGAGATCGCATCGCAGTTGTCCAAAGCGCCGAGCTTGACGATCTCTTCGAGCCACCCCTTCTTGACCGCGCCGCTGGTCGACGCGCCCGCGAGGACCGTGACATCGGGATCGGCCGCCTTGATCCTCGGATAGACAGCCTTGAGCAACCTGACGTAGCTTTCGGGCGAGCCTTCCTTGCGATGGCGCTCGGGCAATCCGATGGGGATGTCCCACTCGTTCCAGATCTCGTACAGCCGCACGTCCTTGCCGAAGTGCCGCACGACGAATTCGCTGTACCGGCAGAAACCCTCGATCGCCTCGGGCGATTGGGGCCGGTCGGCGTCGTCGTAGAAGCGATTGCCGTAGTCGAGGATGAGCAGAACGTTCAGGCCCCGCGCCGCCGCCCGGCGAACATACGTGTCGTACCGCTCGGGCATCTGGAGCCGGTCCTTCTGGGCCTCGACGGCACCCCAGCCAACCTCGTCGCGGATCGTACTGATGCCGGCGCTTTTGAGACTGTCGAGATTCAATTCGAGGATGCCCTTGTCCTGGCTGAAATGCGTGCAGGCCCCCACGTGAAATCGCCAAGGCTCGATGACGGGCGCCAGAGCCCCTTGCTGCGCCGAGGCGGCCACTGCAATCAGCAGCACACCCATCACGCCAACGAATCGCCCCGGCAAGCGATGTCGTTCATCCATCGGCATCTCCTTCTACCATCCCCTCCGCCATACACCCCATTCGCCCGGCACGGACCTTCCCGCCGGGCAAAATGTGTGCAAATCTGCGAGATCATGATACCAGCAGAGGCAATGGGCCGCCACGCCTTTTCCCTGCCGTGTGGCAGCGGCAAGCGTAGCAGCGAGCAGCTTGCCGATGGCATGGATCGCGCGCGTAGCACCATCGGCAAGCGGCGTTTGCCGCTGCCACACATACATGTTCGATCAGTGGGTGCAGGCAGGTCCTTCGATGGGGTCGCCGAAGCCGTAGAAGCGAATCGCCGGAGGCGTGTCCTCCCATTCCGTCGGCCGGCACTCGCGGGCGCCGGTGGTGAAATAGATCAGGCGGATGTCCCTGGCCTTCAGTTCATCGAGAATCTGTGACGAGATGCCGGGCTCCAGGGCGGGCTCGAAGAGGAAGTTCTTCGGGCACAGATGCGATCCGCCGCCGACGCTTTGCGAGAAGAAACCCCTCAGCTCGATAGGCTCGCTCGTCAGCCCATCGATCCGCGTTCGGTCGATCTGAATCGAGGTCGGAGACGATGGGTCCCAGCTCCATCGCATGTAGAACTCCACCCGGACGCAGACGCCCGTGTTCGGGTCGTCCAGCTCGCACACGTCGAGCCAATCCTGCTCCCCCGGCTCCCAGGGGCGGTACAGCGTCGCCTCTTCCGTGGTCGCCAGTGCGTTCTCTCCCATCGGCACAGGCTGGTCATAGTCGACCTCGACCGCCAGCCGCACGTCGTCCATCGTGACGATCGGGTCGGACACGGTATCGGCAAACGCCGGCGTCGTGCGAAGGCGAAACGTTCGCGGGTTGCACGAACCGTCCAGCCGCCAGGAGTCGACGAGGTCGTACCGGTCGGAATCCCACTGAGGCGCTTCGCACTCGTGCCGCGCATCGGGCAGCAGCGACATCGGCCCGGCGATCTCCTGCACGCGTCCGTCCGCGATGTACTCGATCTGCGCCTGATCGTAGAGGCACCTGCGCAGAGTGTCGTCGTCGAGCCAGGTGCTCCCCGATGTCAGCGTCCAGCGCGACTTGAGCCGGTGGTTGGTGAAGACGTTGCTGCCCCTGCCCTGCAAGGTGCAGTACTGCCTGGCCTGGCCCAGCAGGAAAGGCGTGGTGTACTCGTCCTCGCCGGCTTGCGGAATCTCGCGAATCTGTTTGACGATGAGTCGGCCGCCGGGAGAGACCTTCTTGAACTCCAGGTCGAGCACGGGGCTGTCGGCGGGCTTGATCCGGCAGTACTTCTGGGCCGCCGCGACTACCAGCTCATACAAGCGGAGGTAGTCGCTCTCCCATTCGAGCACGGTATCCTCGCGAAACGAGACCAGACTCGACCGCTGCACTACCCAGGGCATCGGTCCCATGTACGACATACTGACCTGCACCGTCTCCGGCACGACGTCCGCCGGCGGGTTCGTCACGGAAACCGCCCCTTTCTGAGAGACGATCTCGACGTTCCAGTCCGCATCGCGGATTCGCTCCATGGTCACGACGCCATTGGCCAGCTCGATCTCATCGGGGAACGAGCCATGCACGAGCAGCGCCATGCCCACCTGCGACTCGTCGATCTGATGCTTGAGCCGCTCCAGAAACGCGTTGTCGTTGTAGAAGCTGGCGAAGACCTTGCGAATTGCTCGAAAGACGCCGCGTTCCTTGCCTTCGGTTGCGTCGCACGCACACGGGCCGACCGAGTCACCATCCAGATCATCGGCCAGGCATCCGCTGAAACTGTCGTACAATCCCGCGCCGGTAAACCGGTCGCTGTCCTCGACGTTCGTGGAGCTGCGGAAGCGAATCTTCTGGTTCGGGTCGAATCCGAACCCGCCGAGAGCATCGAGAACGACCGCCTCCAGCTCGTCGCCGAAGGAGGCAACGTGCGAATCGGTGAACCAGTCGCGAATCGTCGCCAGATCGACCGACAGGGCCTGCATGTCCGATGGAGGATACGTCACGTACTTCGAGAGGCGCTGGGCGATCTGCTCGCGAAGTGTCGCGTCGAACGCGGGCCGGTCGAGAAACGCGTTCCACAGGTCGAAGGAGAAGGCCATTGCACGAGGCGAATCGTCCGGGATTGCGTCGCGCAGTACGCCGAAATTGGCGGCCTTGCCCCCGAAGCCGTCGATATTCTCCGGCCGCAGGTCGTTCGTATCCGCCCAGAAGCGTCCCTGATGGACCATCGGGCGGATCGTCAGCGGAGGCGACTGCTTCAGAGCCAGTAGCGATGCCTGATCCTCCGGGTCAAGCGAACCTGCGTCGAGCAGCTCGATCCCGCTGCCCGAGCCGAACCGATCCTCGGCCACGCTCAGGTAGACCGTGCGGCCCACCAGACCCTTCGCCAGGGCGACATCGTCTGCGAGCGCCAGATGCACAAACGGCACAGCTTGCGAGCGGGCCAGGATGGCGACGTGCGAGTTGGGCGTTGCGGGCACCAGCGTGACGATGCCGGCTACTGAAGGCACCTCGGCCGGCACCCCATCGGTCAGCAGGACGTCGCCGCACGTCAGGTCTCCGCGCGTGTACGCCGCCTGGATGTCCGACCCAACGACAGACTTCAACATCCCCAGCGACCAGCCTTCGGAGTAGCTCGTGTTGCCCTGGGTCCATCGCGCCGTCGAGCCGACGGGAACACCCTGCTCCTGGAGCCACTGACGGTTCTGCTCGGCGGTCGGATGCTGTTCGTAGGTCGGGAAGTAGTACGCCGTGACGTTCGGCTCGGCGATCACCGAAGCGCGCACCACGCCGAACAGCCTCACGACCTCCTCGCGCGAGTACGCATCCTGGCGCACGAGCTGAACTCCGTACTCGGCGATAGCCGGGCTTGCCCAGGGAGGAAGGATGACGGCGCCGAGGATGGCCTGCTGACCGCTCGCGTGCAGCGTTGCCGCGTCGAACTCGTCGATCGTCATGCGCGCGAACGGATCGAGGCAGTCCACTGCGAAGTCGTAGTGGTACTCATACTGCCCCGAATCCTGGTAGTAGACGACGTTCGGATCGAAACCTTCGGCGATGACGATGGTGAACTTGACGTAGGCGGGAGAGGTCCAGCTCTGGAACGGCTCGTCCGGAAATTGGATCTGGTTCTTCCAGGCGGCTTCCGGATCGCCCGCGCCCGCGAGGACTGCCGCCGAAACCACCAGCACGCACAACAGCACAGGCAAACACCGATACACCGGCACTACCCCTACAGACTCGCTTGAATCCCGACTCGCCCTCCGTGATCACACTTTGATCACACCGCCATCATATCCAGAAAGCCGCGTCTATTCAATGCCTGACGGCGACGGCGTGATAGACAGACTTCGCGCGGACGAGGGGTTCGTCACTCGGGCAGGTGATGCCGTTGAAGCCAGTCGGCGGCCCACTGCTCGGCCTGTTGCCTGCTGTCGAGGCGGTCTTCGAGCTGAGCGATGTAGAGTTCTTCAGCCAGTTGGCCCACCTGCGGGCCGGGCCGGGCGCCCAGGCGGATCAGGTCGTGCCCGTTCAGCAAAGGCCTGGGCTTGACGTCGACGCCGCGAAGGGCCTGAACGCGGCGGTGCAGCTTCGCCAGCGCCGCTAGTGCCCGAGCATTTCCGGCGGCCTTCTGCGTGGCCCGCTCCAGCTCGTAAAGATCCCAGAAGCAAGGCTCGGCCAGCAGCTTCTTGAGCGACGCCAGAGCCATCTCGTGATCCAGGAGCCGGCCTCGATGGGTCAGGAGGAAGCGGAGGTGTCCGGTCCGTTGGCGGCTGAGTTTGAGCACATGGCACAGCCGAAGCGCTGTCTCGGCCGGACAGCCCGAGAAGAACGCCGCCAGCGCCAGCGCGAAATCCACATGTCTGCGAAGCAGTTCCAGAACCGCGGGCGCCTGCTGCGTCTGTTCGTCGGGTAGCGCGGGGAAGATCCGCTCGGCCAATCCGCTTGCTCGCAGCATTGAGGCGCCGGCGCCGCGATTGGGGTGTACCAGCATCGCCTCCAGCTCCATGGCGATCCGCTCGCCGCTGATTCTGTTGATGTGCTGCGCGTTGCGGCCGATCGCGGCGAATGTCTGGGGCTCGATCGCGAAGTCGAGCTGCGTCGAGAAGCGAATCGCGCGGAGCATCCGCAGGTAGTCCTCGCCGAACCGCTCGTCGGGATCGCCGATGGTTCGCACGATCCGCCGCTTCAGGTCGGCCTGGCCGTCGACGTAGTCGATGACCTTCTCTTCGAGCGGATCGTAGAACATGCCGTTGATCGTGAAGTCCCGGCGGGCCGCATCGCTGGCCGCGTCGGTGAACGCGACGCGGTCGGGATGACGCCCGTCCTCATAGCCGGTCTCGGAGCGAAACGTCGCCACCTCCACCTGCGCGCACCGCGCCAGAACGATGACCACGCCGAACTGGGCACCCACCTTCAGGGTGCGGGGGAACAGCGCCATCACCTGCTCCGGGCGCGCGTCCGTCGCCACGTCGTAATCCTTGGGCCGGCGGCCCAACAGCATGTCCCGCACGCACCCGCCCGCTAACAACGCGCAGAAACCCTCCGCCCGCAGCCGCTGAACGATGGTGATGGCCGCCCGTCTATTCGTCATGGCCTCGTACCTGGTACAGGACGATGGACATGCTGCCCCAGTTCCGCGCGTCGATCGCCGTGAACGGACCGTAGCTCTCGGGCAGCGTCACGCCCGCCTCCGTCCGCACGACCACGACTCCCTTCTCAACCACCTGGCCGGCGAGCACCTCGAACAACTGGTCCAGCAGCGAGCCGGCGCCGACCTCGCGCGTCCGCGCATAGGGCGGATCGACGAAGACGAGATCATACCCGGGCCCGGCCGCCTCCAGCGGCGCGCCGCAGCGGAAGGCGTTGGCCCGAACCACGCGAGTCCGGGCCACGAAGCCGGCCTTGGCGATGTTCTTCTCGAGATAAGCCGCGATCTTCGGGTCCTGTTCGACGAACGTCACGAAGGCCGCGTCCCGGCTCAGGGCCTCCAGGCCGAGCGAACCGACGCCGCTGAACAGGTCCGCGACCCGCTGATCGATCAGCAGGCCGTAGTTGTTCAGGATGTTGAACAGCGACTCCTTGACCCGGTCGGTGATCGGGCGCGTGTCCTGCGTCTTCGGACACAGAAGGTGCATTCCGCGTTTGGCGCCTGCAATGATTCTCATACCGATCCGGCCGCCTCCGGTCACGTCGTGACAGCCGGCGGCTCCCGTAGGGGCGAATGATCATTTGCCCCTATTTCGCCCAGTAGTCCACCACCAGCACATCGTCCAGATACGGCCCGAGCAGTCCGCCGAACTCCTCGTGGGCCGGATGGGGCAGGTACTCAGCCCGGTCGGCCTCACTGCGGAAACTCACGATGAAACAATGCGTGAATCCCTTCTGGCGGTTCTCGACGCTGACGTCGGTGCCCCATTCGAGATCGTAGATCGCGTCGATCCGGCTGGGCAACGCACTGAAGGCGTTCTCGATCCGGCGAATGTCGGCGGCGCTGGCATCCTCTTTGAACCTGAGCAGCACGACATGTCGCAGCAGCCGCGTCGGCGCCTGGGCCGTCGCCGGCGCGTACGTCATTTCCCGCTCCTCATCACAGATGCGCTCGCACTCCTCGACGTAAATACACCCGCCGAGCAGCAGCGAAACGGCTACCAGAACCACGAGATTTCGAGCCATACCGAGTCACCTCCCAAGGGTTGCACTCATGTCGATTCCACACGAACGGGACGATTCTATCAACCGACGAAACCTCCGTCTATCGCAAACCTCGGCCGCCCCTTTCGGCCGGCGGGACGCGGTGTTACAATCATGACCCAATCGTCCCAACATGGGGCAAATCCGGTGACCGACACGCGGTAGACAAATGAGGACGAAGGCATGAACAGGACAGGTTCGACGGCTGCGATTGCGGGATTATTCCTCTGTCTGGCATTGGGGATAGCCAAGGCTCCGGCGGCTCCCAAGCGTGAGCATGGGCTGCACTACGACCGTCCAGCGACGACCTGGGACGAGGCGATGCCCTTGGGCAACGGCCTGCTCGGCGCGCTGGTCTGGGGCGACGGTGCTCCGCTGCGGATTTCGCTGGACCGAACCGACCTGTGGGACCTGCGTCCCGTTCCCGAGTTCCACAGCGAGGACTACTCGTACGCGAAGATGCGCCAGTGGGTGCGCGAGGGTCGGATCGAGGACCTGCACCGGCTGTACGACGATCCCTACGGCAACGCCGGCCCGACGAAGATCCCCGCCGGACGGATCGAATTGACGTTTGGCGGAGAAGCGAGCTTCCAGAGCGCATCACTGGACCTGGCCAAAGCTGTCACGGTCGTGCGTCTTGCCGATGGAAACACCGCCGAGGTCTTCGTCCACGCCACCGAACCGTTTGGCATGGTTCGTCTCAGCGGCGCGGCGCCGCAGAAGGTGACGCTGTTGCCACCGCCGTTCTCGAGCGAGATCACCGAAGAGGCCGGGGCAGGCAAGATCAGCGCCGGCGATCTGGCCACCCTGCGATACGAGCCGCCCCAAATCCACGAAGCCGAAGGATGGACCGGGTACGCCCAGAAAGGCTGGGGTGGATTCCGCTTTGCCGTCGGGCTCGCCTGGCGGCAGACTGACGAAGGCTGGCTGGGGGTCTGGTCGGTCGCCACGTCAGGCGAATCGAGCGACCCACTGGCTCAGGCCCACGTGACCTGCGAGAAGGCCCTCCGGCAAGGCTTCGAGAAAACCCTCACACAGCACGCCCGCTGGTGGCAGACCTACTGGGACGGCGCCTCGGTGAGCGTGCCGAATCCGATTATCGAACGCCAGTGGTATCTGGAAACCTACAAGTTCGGCGCCGCCGCCCGGTCAGACACGCCCCCCATCACCCTCCAGGGTCCGTGGACCGCCGACGATCGCAAGATTCCGCCGTGGAAAGGCGACTATCACCACGATCTGAACACGGAGCTGTCGTACTGGCCCGCCTACAGCGGCAACCGGCTCGACGGCGCCGAAGGATTCGTCAGGTGGCTATGGGACACGAGGCCGACCGCCGAGGCCTGGACGAAACGCTTCTTCGACCTGCCCGGCCTGAACGTCCCGATGACTGCCGACCTGAACCAGGAGCAGATCGGAGGCTGGCACCAGTACACGCACTCGGCGACCACCGGCGCCTGGCTGGGCCACCACTTCTACCTCCATTGGCGGTACAGCATGGACCGCGACTTCCTGCGCGACCGCGCCTACCCGTGGCTGCGCGACGTATCCGTCTTCCTCGAAACGATCACAGAGAAAGGCCCGGACGGCAAGCGAACGCTGCCCCTGAGCTCATCGCCTGAGATCAACGACAACCGCATCGACGCCTGGTTCGGGACGATCACGAACTACGACCTGGCGCTGATTCGCTGGAACTTCGAGAAGACGGCGGAACTGGCCGACGAGCTAGGCCGCCGGCAGGAGGCAAGTCGGTGGCGCGCCGTCCTGACCGAGCTGCCGGAGCTGGCGCTGGACCCGAACAACTACAAGCTGCTGGTGGCCCGGGACTATCCCCTGCCCGGCTCGCACCGGCACTTCTCGCACCTGATGGCGATCCATCCGCTCGGCCTGATCCGCTGGGAGAACGGCCCACGCGACCGCGCGATCATCGAGGCGTCGCTGGTAGAGCTGGAGGAGAAAGGCTCGACCTGGTGGACCGGGTACAGCTTCAGTTGGCTGGCGAACCTGGCGGCCCGCGCCCGCGACGGCGTAGCGGCCGAACGCGCCCTGGAGATCTTCTCGACCGCGTTCTGCCTGCGGAACAGCTTCCACTGCAACGGCGACCAGACGGACAAAGGCCACAGCAGCTTCCGCTACCGTCCCTTCACGCTCGAAGGCAACTTCGCGGCCGCCGCCGGCCTGCAGGAGATGCTCCTGCAAAGCTACAGCGGAACGATTCGCGTCTTCCCCGCCATCCCCGAGGCATGGCACGACGCTTCATTCGAGAAGCTGCGTGCGGAAGGGGCTTTTGTGGTTTCGGCCGAACGCCGGGCCGATCGCGTCACGTTCGTCGAGATCCATGCGGAAGCCGGCGGCACGTGCCGACTGGAGAACCCGTTTGGCGATGCGCTTTACCGGGTGGAAGGGCCGGACAAAGACGACATCCGCAGAACAGGAACTGACCTGATTTTCACACTAGCGCCGGGCCGCTCGATCCGACTGACCCGAGAAACCGGGCGCTGACCGCCGGACCTCACAGTACGACGGGGGCGCAACACAGGGAATGCGAACGGCTGTGCTGTGTCTCGTGGGGCAGGCAGATACTGCCACGGAAACGGCGTTATCCTCTCACGATGCTCCCTCATCGCGAGAGGGCCGCCGCCTGGAATCACCTGCCTTCCAGCGTGCTTATCCCCTCAGTGCCATCCGTGGCGTTTTCGACCTGCGTGCGTGTCGCCTCGGCGACATCCGACACGAGCGGCCGACACAAACCGACACACAGGTCCCTCCTCCGTGGCACAGCGGTCTGTCTCGGCAAGACCGCGCCATACGACTATTTCATCCGCGCGCACAATCCCGGATGCGGCCTTCTGCCGTCCGGCCCCCTACCCCATTCTGGCCGGCACTTTCTCGAACCAACGGTCCTCGCACTCCGGACCGTCGCATTCATACCACAGGCACACAGACCCTCTCTTGGCGATGCGGTCCACTTCGCGCAGTGTGCGCCCGCACTTCGGACACAGCGGCAGGCGATGGACGGACGTACGGTGGAAGCTCGCAGGATTCAAATACGTCGTGCTCATGTCCATACCCCCTGACCCGGTCGCCCTCCTGTCGGCCGGTATACCTGAAAACCGCTTGTATGTTAATGCACTCCCGGGGACTTCTGCATAAGGAAAACCCTCGATATGTCATAGGCAATTCGCCTACCCGACCCCGAAAGCGCCCCCGAGCATCCGATCATACACATCCACAGCAGGATGTCCATCCGGATCGGGCTGCCACATGCAGGAAGCTACGTACGATGGGGCGGTTTGGTTCGCCAGCAGGTAGGACGCTTGAGACGTGGAACGAACAGGGGGCATGCCAAGACACCTCTGGTCCGGGCCATGATCGCGCCAGGGCGGACCACGTTGCGGCACAATCGGCATTGCGATTGGACCCACTCGGATCCGTAGCAAGGCCAGGAACCGGCTTGTCTGCGGCGCAGGCAAAAAGAAAACCGGAGGGCGCCCCCCAGCGACACCCTCCGGCCATGGGTCAGACCCTTACCGCAGGTCGTCTTAGAGCTTTCCATACGCTCCCTGACGAATCAGGTCGATCTCCGTCGTCGTCAGGATATCGTTGAACAGGACCACCTCATCCAGCCAGCCGTCGAAGTACCTCTCTTCCAGCGGCAGGTTGCCCAGGACCACCGGGCCGCTGTTGACGGCAAGTCGCCCCTTGGCGGTGCCCACGACGTCATACGCCAGAACACCCGCTGTGGCATCCCATATCCTCACATGGTAGCTGAGGTCTGCATCGCGGTAGGTGAACGCTACGTGATACCAGTGGTTCACGGACAGACGCTGATCCGGCGCATCGAAGGTGTACGTGTTGAACGTCGCGCCGACACCCGTCCCCAAACCGATGTACAGCACACCCGTCGAGACGCCGAAGTTGCCCACGTAGATTCTCCAGGAGCGATCATCGGTCGAGATCAGGTACTTGCTGATCACTGTGTTCTCATAGGCGAAGGTCCTGGGCTTCATCCAGAAGCAGATCGACATCTCGACGTCCGAATCGTCGCTGCGCGTCGGGAACGCGGCCGACAGATCGTCGTCGTCAATGCTCATCCAGTCGCCCTGGCTCGCCAGGAACTCCCCAGCGCTGGCCCCTTCCTGGTAGTCGGTGGTGTTGGCCTGCACGCCATAGTTGATGAGCATGTTCGTGCCGACCGAATCGGTGCCCAACTGCCCGCTCTCGAAGCGCCACAGCGCAGCGCAGTGGGGATCGCCGGCGAAGTTGTTGCCGGTGCCGATCGCTCCATAGGAGGCCAACAGCGTCACGCCCGAGTAGACCTGGTGGGCCTTCAACATAATGTACCACGTGGCGGCGGCAGGATTGGCGATCTGCACGCTTTCCTCGTTGCCGACCAGGTACGGGCGGTAGTCATAGCTTGCGGTGGTGGGCTGCGAGCCCCTCTTGACGTAGAGGTCGCAGTCGCCGGTGCCGCCGGAGATAGAAATGTTCAGGAAATCCTGCCCGGCGGGAACCACGATCAGATAGAACGTCTCACCGCCCCCCGTGCCCGACAGACCCGACAGCGGAACGGCGTTGGCCAGAGGAACCACCGGGTCCGCCAAGGGCACGTATGTCGCCACCAGGGTCAGGCCCGTGTAGGCCTGATAGCCTCGCAGCATGATGTAGTAGGTGCCGGCCGACGGATTGTTGATCGTGACCGTCTCGTTGTTGCCGATCAGGTACGGTCGGTAGTCCCACTGCGCGGTCGTGGGCTTGCTGTCCTTGCGGACGTAGAGATCCACGTCGCCGGTGCCGCCGGAAATCTGAATCACCAGGCTGGCCTGGCCGGCGGGCACGTCGATCTTGTAGTGCGTTTCGCTGCTACTGGCGCCGGACAGACCCGTCACGGGAACGCCGTTGGTCAGCGTCGTGACGGTGTCCCCCGAGCTGCCGCTGCCGTAGGTGGCCACGAGGCTCACGCCTGCGTAGGCGTGGTAGCCGCGGATCATGACAAGCCAGTTGCCGCCCTGCGGATTGTCGATCGTGACGGTCTCGTTATTGCCGATCAGATATGGACGATAGTCATAATCCGACGTCGTCGGAGGGGCATCCCTCTTGACGTACAGATCGGCGTCGCCGGTGCCGCCGGACATCTTGATCTCGAACTTCGTCTGGCCGGTGGGCACGATGATGCGATAGAACTTCTCGCTGCCTTCGATCCCGGAGATGTTGGTCACAGGCACGCCATTGTCGAGAAGGGTGACCGTTCCGGTGAACCAGTAGTCGGCGTTGAGAGTCACACCACTGTAGGCCGTGCGGCCGCGCAGCATGATGTACCACGTTCCACCTTGGGGATTCTCGATGGTGACCGTCTCTTCATTGCCCGACAGGTAGGGCCGGTAGTCCCAGCTCGACGTGGTGGGGATGGCGTCCCAACGGACGTAGAGATCGCAGTCGCCGGCGCCACCGAAGATCCTGATCTCCAGCACGGACTGCCCCGAGGGGACATCGATCTTGTAGACCTGTTCGCTGCCGCTGGCCCCCGAGATGCCGGAGACAGGCACATTGTCTTCGATAACCGTCTCTTTCCCGTAGGTGGCGACCAGCGTCACGCCGGAGTAGGCGTTGTTGCCTCGCAGCATGATGTACCACGTGCCGCCGGTCGGATTGTTGACGGCAACGGTTTCGTCGTTGCCGGAGAGGAACGGTCGGTAGTCATAGTCGGAATTGGTCGGGACCGCACCGAACTTGACGTAGAGATCGCAGTCGCCGGTCCCGCCGGAGATCTTGATTTGCAGGCTGGTTTCGCCGGACGGAACCTCGATGGCGAAGATCCGCGCGCTGTCCTGCGCGCCAGCCAGGCCGGTGACGGGAACGCCGTTGCTCAGCAGCGTGCCCGCGCCGCCGCCGGTGTAGCTGGCCAGCAACGTCATGCCGGTGTAGGCACTATAGGCTCTGAGCATGATGTACCACGTCCCTGCGGTCGGGTTGTCGACAGTAACGGATTCGTTGTTGCCGGAGAGGAACGGTCGATAGTCGTAATCGGTGGTGGTGGGCAGCGCGCCGCGTTTGACGTAAAGATCGCAGTCGCCGGTCCCGCCGGAGATGCTGATCTGGAGCTTGGTCTGTCCGCTCGGCACGTCGATCTGGAAGTATTTCTCACCGCCGGGGGCATCGCTCAGACCGGTCACGGCTACGCCGTTGCTCAACATCACCACGCTGAGGCTGGCCGAGTAGCTGGCCTGCAAGGTCAATCCGGAGAACGCGCTGTAGCCTCGCAGCATGATGTACCACGTGCCGGCCGCGGGGCTCTCCACGAGCACCGTCTCGTTGTTTCCGACCTTGTAGGGCCGGTGATCATACGTCGTGGTGGTCGGCTCGGTGTCCTTACGCACATACAGATCGCAGTCGCCGGTCCCGCCGGAGATTTGGATTTCCAGTTCGTCCTGCCCGCTCGGGACGACGATCATGTAGAACTGCTCGCTGCCGGTCGCCCCGGAAATGCCGGTGACCGGAACGCCATTGCTCAGGCTGGTCGGAGCGCCGTAGGCCACCGAAGCCACGAGGCACAGGGCCACCAGGCCCACCAGGCCTCTCACACGCGATTGACTCAGACCGTTCATTTCGAACTCCTCTCTCTATCTATACCCATGCCCAAACCACCGATCTCGGTCCGGTCCCAGATGTTGGACGGATCGTCTACTAACGCACTTGTGCCGATATCGACCGATTTCGTAACGGTTTTTCCGGTTTTTCCGGCCTTCGCAGACTTTTTTACGCGCGCTGGCGAGCCGGACCGGTCTCCCGATACTCGTATAAAGGCTTTTCCTAAAATGGCTTATGGACCACCACCGGCGGATCGTATGGCGAAACTGCCTCGGAATCGAGGCACGCCATCGTCGCTTCCATGAGACCGCCTCCAGCCGTACTCCAACCGGCCTGTGGCGAAAGGGAGGGCCGCGTCTTTCTCTCGCAAGTGCCTCCAGATACTACACTTGCAGACAACCTCCTCCCACGTGACCAGGTTTCGAGGACGCCCGAGGCCCCGGCCACCGTGAAACACTCCTAATGCATATTCTGACCGATTCGTCCCAGAAGTCAAGTCCCGATCTGTCGCGAACCACCGGCAGAAGCGTCGCGTCACTGCCGCGGCATCAGCGTGATCGTGTCGGTCGCCAGGAGCAAGCCCAAGCTGTTGTAGGCGCCCAGGGTATACGTGCCGGGCGCCAAGTCGTCGGGCAGGTGGGCCTCCCACACGGTCAGATCCAGCCACTCCAGAGCCAGCGTCTGGCCCGTCTCCACCACGTCGATCCGCTGTACGTGGATCCACCCGCGACCGCGTATCGCCACGGAAGGCGCCGCAACCTCCTTCGCCGACGGCGCGGTGATCTCAAACGGGATGGGATTTCCCGCTCTGGCCAGGACCTGGTTCATCACCCGCTCGTACCGCTGGTCGACGTAGCCCAGCCAACTCGACCACGCCTGTTCCGGCAGCAATTGCGCGAAGTGATCGGCCCAAGCAGACAGGTACACCTTGTTGAAGCTGACCTGGAGGAAGTCGTAGACGTTTCCGTAGAAGGCATGCGCCCACGCGGGCTTTCGCAGCAGCTTGCTCAACACGCTGTTGCTCTCGAGGGCCTGGTTCGCGTTGTAGTAGTCCAGGTCATGGGGAAAGTACGTAAACCGACCATCGGTGGGACGAAAGTAGAACATCGCATTGTGACTGGAATTGCTGATCCAGTTGTCCGAGATACCGAACGTCGAGCCGACCGCGAACGCCTGGAGCCATTGCTCGACGTCGATCGTCTCAGAGATGGACGATTCGAACGCCGTCTGGCTGAGGCCCAAGGCCTGCGTCAGCCGGATCACCGGCTCATAGTCATCCAGATCCCGATTGTTCTTGATCAGAAAGTGCCAGCGATATTTCTCCTTGTCGGCGCCGAGGTAGTCCGTGACACCGCGTCCGTAGACGCCGCCGCCCTCCTGCGGGATCTTCAGTCCCTCCGGATCGTTGCCCACCGTTTCGGCCAGCGTGTAGACCAACTCATACTCGTACACGGTGCCGGCGCCGCCTTCTTCGCCGTACGCCTCTTCACAATAGACCGGGCCGTAGCGCGCCAATTGCACCTCGACGCCGCTGCACTGCTGCTGTCGGGGGGCGATGAGGTAGCCCAGATCATGGTATTTGGAGAATCCGCCGAAACGATTCATCGCGACATGCTGTAGCATCTCGCGCTGCCCGACCTGCTGGCCGTCGGAGCGGTCGAAACCGATGGTGCGATGCACGCCTCGAAACAGCTTCTCGGGATTGAATCGCAGATGAAAGCCGATGCGAGGCTCCTTGGGCCGGCCGTGCTCGCTGCCCTTCAGGTGCACGCCCACTTCGTAGTACACATCCTGCTCGTTGACGATCAGCGTGGCCCCAAGATGCTCGTTGCTCATGCGGTTGGTGGGCTCGTACAACAGGTCGCGCTCCGCATCGCGCATGACGATGCGATAGTTGAACACGCCGGTGGTCCTGGGGGCAAATGGACCGCTCGCCTGTGGAGGTTGGGACGGCCGCCCTGCCGCCAGATCGACCTGCAAGACCCGATACTGGGCAAAAGACTCCGGGCCTGCGGCCGGGCAGAATGCGACGAGCCCGCGTCCGTCCTGCGCTTCGACGTAGAACTGCACAAGGGTGTGGCTTGCGTGCGGCGGGATGACGGCGGCGAAGCGATCCTCCTGCCCGCTCATCTCCACGGCCTGCCATATGCCATTGTCCGGCCGATACCACAACGTGACCTTCTCGACGCCGTCCGGATCGGTGGCTCTGACAGCGACTTCCACCGTCTGATCGGGCAGAGGAACCGACGGGCTGTGGCGAAGCGCCGTCATGGTCGGACCGATGTTCGGCTGCCGGCACGAATTCGCACGTCCCGGCGTGCCTGAAAGCGAGGGCACCGCCAGAAGCGTGGTCCGGGCCAGCCGGTTGAAAAACAGACGCGTGTGCAGCAGCGGTGAGCCGCTGATCCATTTGGCCCGGAATCGAATCTCCACCTCGCGCCCGTTGTTGATTCGCGCGCCGTTGGCGAATGTCGTCTCCGCATGGTTGTGCATGTGCTCGGTAGGCCCGGTGGCCACTAGACGCAGGACCCGATTCGTTCCATCGCCCGGATCGGTTTCGATGGTGCTGTGGCGATGGTTGCCCACGATCCTCCAGCGATCGAGCCCGCGCGAGAAGTCGCCGTTCTGAAGCCGTTCCTGCGCGGCGCCGTCCGGGTCTTCGATCACGTGAATGTCGTCGATCAGGACCTCGCCGGCGTCCAGCAGTCCCATGACGAACTCGTGATAGAGGCTGTCATTGCCCACCGCGCTGGCCTGCACGACACCGAGATACGAAATTGTCTGCCAGCTCGACCGAGACGATTCATCGCTGGCGGCCCACGCGGCGCCGCAATCGTTGTCCGCCCACGGATCGCGCAGCTCCAGGCTGCTGCCGCCGCCGTCGGCGGCCTCGGCCCAAGTCCCTCCGTCATAGTAGCGCAGCCGATCGACGGGATTGCCTCGGGCGTCCAGGAGTCTCAACTCCTCGCCCCCGTTGGCCAGACGCCCTTGAAAATCTCCCACGACAGGAACATCCGGCAATCGCGCGGCCAAGTGCGCTCGATCGCGCGCCACCACCAGGTACTGGCCGGCCGCCAGAGACGTTCCTTCGGGAAATGTGTACGCGATCCCTTTGTCGAAGCTCCAGCCGGACAGATCGACCGTTGTACTCCCTCGGTTGTAGAGCTCGACCCACGTCTTCGATTCGCCGTCCTGCTCTTCGTCGTCGGAGGAATCGGCCACGGTCGCCTCCAACGTAGCTTGAAACAGCAGATCCGAGCTGCTCGCCTCGATGTTATGGCCCTCGATGGCCAGAATGTTGACGCCCGCCTTCAGTGCACCGAGGTGAGCCGATACGTCGAAGCCCTGGTAGCTGACCGCCGCCATGTCGTCGTTCGAGGCGGCGGCCCGGTCGTTCCACACCTCGGACCCGGACATATTGGCGCCGGCGACGAGCGTGCCGTTGAGAAAGGCCAGGAAACCATCGTCGTATCGCATGTTGAGCGTCAGCGTTGCGAGGGCGCCCGGATCGGCGATCTCGAAGGGGATGCGGATGTAAACCGTGTTGCGGCGGCCGTACATCTCCGCTCGGACATCCACGTCGATGTAGGGTTCGTATCCCGAACTGGCCTCGTAACCGACGCCCGTTCCCATGCCCTGGACCCAGGCGCCGTCATCGAACGGCTCGAAGCCGCCGGTCCATCGTCGCCCGAGGTGGTCGTCCTGCGGGACCAGGACCTTCACGGCCGCGTTTTCATCGAACAGCAGCAGGCCCTGCGCGTTGTCCACCGCGGGCATGGCCATGGGGTGATACATGATCTCGTTGATCACGACATCCGCGCACAGCTCAACCTCGTTGGGCTGTCCGGGAGTGGGAAACGCAGGAAACAGCCACGGCCCCGCGCCGGCGGGATGCCGGCCTGTCACGGTGTCACCGACCCGCGTGGCGTCGCAAACCTGATCGTCGCGCCAGCCAAGAAACAGCCTGTCGCCGGGTTGCGGAACGAATCCCAGATCGCTCGGCGTGATCGTGACGTACTGGCCCGGGTCGAGGGCTTCATCCTCGAATCCGTACCTGAAATCCCGGGAACCCTGCACTTCGAGCCAGGCGTCTGCCATGCTGGCCGGCTCAGCTCCTACGTTGACAATCTCCACGAAGAAGTCCGACTGGCCGGCCGGACAGATCTCGTTGAGGCGCAGTCCACCTGTGGCGAACGGTAACGGCTCGGCCGCCACAGGCGGACTGAAGTTGGGCGCGTTCGGCGTGCCGCCAAGCCGGTCGCTCCAGGTCCAATTCGACGCGGTATCGCTTTCGCGCGTGGGATCGATCTTGGCCAGGGTGCAGCCGGAGCCGTCTGCGGCCACGGGCCAGTCCTCCCCGTCGTCGTATCGCACCCGATTCATCAGGCGGCCGCTGTTGTTGAGCAGCCGAATCTCCTCGCCCGCGTTGGAGAGCTTCCCGTCAAACGGTCCCAGGACCGGCGAGGCTGTCATCTCCAGCGAGGACGCCACGACCACGTAGGAGTCGGGTGCGACGATTGTTCCAGCCGGGAAGGTGTACTCGACCGCACCCGCCAGAGACCAGCCCGACAGGTCCACCAGCGTTCCCATCTGGTTGTAAAGCTCGATCCATTCCGGCTCCCCGGCACGCGGATGGAACATGATCTCGTTGATGACGATCACGCTGTCGGCCAACAACGCACACGGCGCGCACAGTTGAAGCGCCAGCCCCAGTACCAGGGCCGCGGTCCGCCTGCGGCGGAGATCGAGTTTCGCGTGACGTTCGGTCATGAACCGCCTCCGGTCCGCGCGTGGTCCGCCTGCGGCGGACGACTCGCTTTGGTCTTTCTACCTGTAGGGGCGAATGATTATTCGCCCGTACCTGTAGATATTATACCACATGCCGCATGCTCGCCGCTCGCCGATCTGAAACCTGTAGGGGCGGGTAATCACTCGCCCGTACCTGGTCACCAGCGGAAGAATCGGTAGGAATCATCCCATTCCTGCGGTTCGTCCAGATAAAGGCCCTGAAGCCATCGGCCCGGCTCGGCGCCGTCGACCGGGCGAGAGAATCGCCCGAGCAAGGGGGTCGGAGCCTGCACGCCCAGGTTGGCCAAAAGCCGCGTGACAAGGAAACTGGTCCGCCGGAAGGTCCGCTTGAGCCCGAAGTTGCTGCGGTACTCGAATTGCCACGGGGCGAGCTGACAGAAGACGATCCTCCCTCCCGGAGCGACCGCCAGCACGCCATCGCCAACAGGCTCGGCGTCTTCCGAGACGAGCGCGAGCGTCCGCGGGTCGCGGCTGTGCACGTCCGCCGGCCCAATCCCCGCCAGTGGCGAGTCCATCGTCGCAGGATCGAAGAAGGCATTGATGTGTTCGGCCTGCCCCATGGTGACACGGACAGGCAACACGGCGTCAGCGTCCTCCTGCGACAGACCGACGGCCAGAACGCGGCCGCCCGACGCCAGGAACGCACCGATCGCGTCCTTGTGAGCGGACCCCGGCGCGCCGGGGCTGTCAGGCCCGAGGATCAGAACGGAGTCTGTGGGGATCTCACCGCCTTCGTAGGTATGGAGGGAGAACCCTGCCGCTTCGAGGTGTTCGCGGCCGGCAGGCGCACCGGCATAGAATGCCTTGCGCGTCGCCGCAGGCTTCCAATCGCCGACGTACCGCAGGAGGTTGGCGACGAGAATCTCCGCCGCCGGTTCCGTCTCGGTGCGCCCGGTCACGTCCATCTGGCAGAACAACACCATCCCCTTGCCCTCGCGGTGCTCCAACAGCGGGCTGTACTGGAGGCTGAATCCACCGTCCACGATGGGCAGGAAATCGCCGCACGCGGGTTTCTCGATGAGGACCGACGCCACGTTTCCGCGATTGCCGCATCGCCACGCGCGCGTCACTGTCAGGCCGCACCACGTCACAGCCGGCGCGCCGTTGAACTTGGCGGAGCGTTCGTACTTCAATCGAGGCGGGATAATAGTCGCTTCACCTCGCCAGTCGCGCAGGTTCTCGACTTCAAGTCCGGCCAGGACGGGATGATCGGGCACACGCGGAAAGACGTTCCGCAGGCCGTACTCGACCACGCGGAAACCGAACCGCTTCTCCAGCACCTCCGGCGTCTGCTCGAACACGACCACTTTGAGCCCATCCCGGACCTGCCCGATATCCGGCCCCGGCGCGCCGGGGTCCATTGTCAAGGCCGCCTTGCCCAGGATGAGTATCTCATATGAACGGAGGTCAATGCTCGCGTCCACATGCTCGCAGGACAGCCCCATCTCTTCCAGCAACTGCGCCGTCTCGCCGGCAGGATCAAAGAGAGCAACCTTGGCCTTGTCGCGCACCAGCGCCAGACGCGGAACAACGTGGATCGTGAATGTGTCTTCTTGTGACTGACCATTGCTGAATGCGGCCTTGGCAATCATTTCGTATGAGCCGGGTTTCGCGCTGGTCGGGATGACAAAGCGTATCGGTACGTTCGCCTGCTGACCTGTTTCGACGGCGACCTCTTCGTTGCCGAGGACCGGCTCAGGCAACCCGACACGCCACGAGCACGTGCAACGGACCGGCTCGCGCGAGTTGTTGACCACGATCAACTGCTTCTCCACCGTCTGGCCGGCAGTAAAATTGTGATCCTTGCTGGTGAAGGAACCCGCTTTGCCGGCGATGCACGCCAGCAAGGGCTGGTTGTTGCGCAGGATGGCATTGCCGGCGCCGGTGGGAACCCAGTCTGCACGTTCGTACGCCAGGTCCATCCGTTCGTAACGCTGCTCGCGATAGTCGGGACTGAATCCGGGCCGTTGCAGGCTGCGCCAATCCACCTCGAACTCTTCGCGCCGGTTTCTTTCCACGCCGGGGCGAAGCTTGAACAGGATGTGATGCTCCCAGGGCGAGATGGCCGAGACGCCCCAGGTGCGGAAAGCCCGCCAGTTGTCCGTGAGGTAGAGATCGAACACCGGTTCGCGCTCAGGAAAGTCGGTCGAGCCCAACTGGTGAGGATAGTCCCAGCGATGCCAGAGCCTGCCGGCGCGGAACTGTTGGGCCTCCCAGCGCAAGTTCCGCTTCTCCATTTCGCTGATCGCAAAGGCGCGGTCGCCGAAGAACTGGGCGTTCCATTCGGCCAGGCAGAACTCCCACGGCACCGCCGCACTGCCGAATTCCCTCTTGCCCTCGTACCAGCCGCGATACATCGCCCAGTCCCAGGTGAACGGCGCGCCGTACTCGCACAGGAAGACCGGCTTGACGCCCTGCGTCGCCCAGTGCTCGAACCAGTCGGACATCTCCTGCACGGGAACGAAGTTCGGATAGAAGTTGATCGCGTGCATCGAGCCCAAGTTGCCCGAGGCGTGGTGATAGACGATGCGAGACGGGTCCAGCGTCCGAACAATGGCCTCGGCCCGCGTAGCGAGTTTGACGTTTCGCAGCGCCCAGTTGTCGCGGGCGTCCTGAAGGCCGTCGATCATGTCGGGATTCATGTCCTCGCTGTAACCCGTCGCGTTGTGACTCATGGAGTACATCACGACGGACGGGTGATTCTGGGCGACTCGAACGTAGAACTCGGCGTGCCGTGCGTAGCCGTTGTTGAGATCGGCGTCCGGCGCCTGCCAATCGTAGTGGCTGAAGTGCGGCTGCGAGAACGACACGAGCATCCCGGTGTCGTCGGCGGCATGGAGAATCTCGGCGAAGCTCAGATGCGAACCGGGCTGGCAACCGTAATTGTGCGTGTAGACGAAGTTGATGCCGAAGCTCTTGAGCCGCTCCAGACTCTCGCAGGCCGCCTCGTAGGTGGCCGACGCGGCGCCGACCTGGGCGTTGTCCAGCGGCACCGCCGACAGGAAGATGCGCGTGCCGTTGAGGTAGAAATCGCGGCCCTCGATCCACATCTCTCGGAATCCGAAGCGGATGGGCCAGTGCGTGTCGAGCGCGTGGCCTTGCACGTCGAGAAGGGAAACCTCGGCGTCATACGTGTTCTGCGGCGCGTGAAGGTCCCAGAGCCTGTCCGGCATCCACTTGTCTGCGCACGTGATGCGGCCCTCGCGGACGTCACCTGCCCGGAACGGGCGACCTGTGAATTCCTTCACGGGGCGGTCCTTGTCGAGGATCCGAACGCCGACGGCGTATTCGCTCTGGGCTTCAAGTCCTTCCAGAGCCAGATCGATGGAAATCTCTTGCCGGCGGATCGACGTGGCCACTCGCGCATCGGCGATGCGCGGTCCGGCCGGCATGCCGATCAGATAGACATCGCCACATAACCCTCGTCGAGCCACGGTTCCCTTGACCTCGCGCGCCGAGGCAGTGTCGGTGTAGGAGAGCATCACGCCTTTGAGCGGCATGGCGACGACGAGGAGACTGAGCCGGTGCGTCCGGCCCGGCTGACAGAAGGCCGTCAGATCGACTTCGGCCCCTGGGAATCGAGCCTCGCCCGCCTGGTCACCGTCCACGTAGATCGCCGCATACGAATTCAGATACTCCAGACAGAGCGAGATGCGCCGGCCGGCCCAGGACGACGGGATCGTGATCTCCCGCTCGTACCAGGCAGCGGCCACGTCGCGCAGTGCGAGATTGCGCCAGCTCGGGTGCGCGTACACCGTCTGGCTATCCTTTTGCATGTAGTCGGTGATCCCGGGCCAGCACCCTGGGACCTTGAAGTAGCCCCAATCGGCGTGTGGCACGCCTGCGGCGGATTCGGAATCCGTCTGTGCCGGTTGCCAACGCAAGAGACCATTGATGCAGACGCGCTCGCGAGTCGCGGTAGCTTGTCGATACGCCGCGGAGATGTCCCACGTCGGCTGAACGCCCGGCGGCAGTGCGGCGTCTTCAGATGTTGTATTGGCGGCAGCAAAGCACGCCACTGTCAGATACGCAATGCAGATAAGGGTGCGTGACGTCAGCATATACATCCACCAGGTGCGGGCGAATGATTATTCGCCCCTACAGGCCTGCGGTGATATCCAGCCGGACGGCAGAAGCCGGCGGCACGATTTCCCATTCGGACTCCGTTCTTCGGATTTCGGCGTCGCCTGTTCTTTGGCCGTCCTGGTCATATGCAGCCACCGTAATCGCCGGCCTGTCCACGAGGGTGGTAATCGCTGTCCGCACATCGTCCGGGCCAAGTACAGGCGAATCATCATTCGCCCCTACGAACGGCCTGGCGATCACGAGACGCTCGACGCCTTCGATGAGAGTGGCGGAGATGCCCATGCCCTCCTTCGCGCGACGGACGGCAACGCTGCCGGAAGTCGCGAGTCCGTCGAAGCGGCGCCAAGCGCCCCGGCCGTCAAGGAAGATACAATCCGGCGAACTGGCGCGGTCGTAGCGTTGCCCATCGAGCAAGGCCGAGCACTCGATGAAGCTGTCCGTTCCCAGAGCGAGCCAGCCGAACGGCGGCAGATCGTATCCCACATCCGCAAGCTGCCACGACTCGGACGCGTTGCCGTTGACCCAGACGCGCAGGCCGTTCGGATAATGAATGAAGATCTTCGACTTTCGCCAATCACCGCTCTGGAAGGCCTCGGAGGAACTGACCAAGCCGCGATCCGTGCCATAGCGAATCTCCTGCGGCTTGAGCATGGCGTACCGCGATTGAAGCGGCCCGAGCATGTAGTACGACCGGCAGGTCTGACGAATGCCGTGGGCCTCCTCCACCAGCCAGCCGATGTGGCCGTAGGCGATGGTCGCCGCCAGGAACTGGTCGATGCTTGCGACGATATTCTCCGGCCGGTTCCAGCCTTCCTTGCCGCTGAAGAACTGGCCCGTCCAGGGCACACCGATATCGACCGACAGCGGGTGCATCTTCAGCAGGTCGAAGTGAGGCAGATAGGGATACTCCCACAGCCGCAGCCCGCTGTATGTCAGGCCATAGTTGCCCACACACAGGCCGGCATAGAGCCACTGGTGGTGGCCCTCCGACCAGCAGTGGCCGTCGTAGACGTCCTGATCGTGCAGCAGCAGCTCGCCATAGGCGTAGAAAGTCGCCGCGAACGTCCCGGCGCCGGGCACGCGGGCATCGAAGTCCGTCCGATCCCACGGGCTCACCGACGTGTGGACATCGGTGTAGGCGGCGTTCGTGTTGAACTTGGCCTGAATCAACGGAGCGAGCCGGCGGTCCATCTCCACGGCGAAGAGGGCCTTGGGCGAGTAGCATCGCGCCCAGGCACGGACCAGGTTGCCGTCGGGGCCGCGCATCACGCGGTCCGTGTCCCAGTGGGCGTTCACCGGCGCAAAGTCGGTGTAGTTTGTGTAGAGGCCCGACCGCCAGCCCAGCGAACGCTGAGCGGCCACGTACTGCTGCAGCGCCTCGTCGCCGCCTTTGCCCGGCGCGGCCATCTCGCGGAACGTGAAGCTCTCGCCGCTGTCGCGCCAGGTGATCTCGTGGTTGCACTGCGTCAGCATCTCGATGCCGTAGGCGCGCAGCCTCTTCGACCGCTCGTGCTCGCTCTGGTAGTCATGCGGCCCCCAGCTTTCCTGCCACAGCCGCGTGGCCGCCTCGCGACCGCGTTTGGCGGGCGGATTGTCGATCGTCGCCAGCGTCTCTTCGAAGACCGGCGAGAAGGTCACGAAGAACCTCTCGTAAAGGTCGTTGCGTCGTCCATCCGTCTTGGGGATGTATCGCACGCCGCCGTTGAGCTGGACCTTGTCGCCGTCGATCTTGTCGACCGCGAACGGCGCCGAGGCGTTTGAACGGTACCAGTCCATCCAGACCGAGGCGAAATACGGGACCGCGCCCCTGGACATCAGGACGCTCAGATGGTGGCCTCCATAGTTCATGAAAGGCAGCATCAGCAGTTCCGGCTTCTCGACGCCCTCGATACGCCCGTAGGAAAGCTCGGTCGCCTGTCCGCCGGTGCAGATGCAGTCCACAACGAGGCTCTTCTGCCACAGACGCAGCGTGGACTGGATCGTCACGTCGGCCCCGTTGATGGTCGCCCGCCAGGAAGCCTTGACTTCGTTGCCGGTCGCTTGCGCCTGGATCAGCCGGACGTTCTGCGGCTCGGCGACGAACTTCAGTCCCGCCTCCGTCATGGCCTTGGCCACGAGTACGGGCGAATCATTATTCACCCCTACGGACAGCGTGACAACAACCGGCTCCCAGAATCCGGCTCCTGGTTTGACCTCATACGCCAATTTCGTCTCGGCATCCTGGTAGGTGAACCGCCAGCCCTCGCCCGCCCGCGCAAGGTTCACCGTGAAGTCCGTCGTCAGGTTGTCGGGCAGAATGGTCTGCTCGCGCGTCGGAAAAGGCAGCCGGCCGGCACCGGTGTTGGCGCCCGCCGACTGGCCGGGGAACGGGTCGATGCCACGCTTCGGACGCGGTTCGAAGGAAAGCGGAGCCGGGCTCTCCTTGAAGAACACCAGGTCCTCGAAGAAGAGTTCCCGGTCGTCCGTGTTGGAGCCGCCGGTGATCCGCAGCCCGGCGAAGCGCAGCGGCCTCTTGTCGAGCCAGCCGGGCGGCAGCACCCTGTGGATCAGCCACCATTCCTTCCAGGCCACCTGGGCGAGATCGAGCGTCAGCTCTGCGTTGTCCCGGTCGAGAACCACCAGCGTCACAGTCGTTCGAGGCGTCCCCGGCTCGGGCGCCCAGGACCAGTTGTTGCCGTGGACCCAGATCGTGGTCGCCGAGACGTCGTCCGGGATCGCCATCGGCGCCGGCGGACGCAGAACGACCGTGCTGGCGTTCGAAGTGCCCCGATAGACCAGCCGGGCGACCGGCGATTCCCACACCCGCTGCCTCTGCGAGCCGAACAGCTCGGCGGCCGCCCCGTTGCTGCATTCGACCTGCCAGCCTTCGAGCAAGTCGAAATCGACCAGCGGTGCGTGCGGCGGTTGGCGGCCGGCCCGAACCATCTCATAGGGACGAGCCCCCGGTGCTTCGTCGGCCGGCATGGGCTTGGCCATGTGAACCGTCGTGGAACTCGATTCCGCGTGCAGCGTGCCGGCAAGCGCCATCAGCGCCATCAAGACGCCGAGAACAGGCGAAGGGTGTGCAGTGCTGAGCTTCATGCGAGGACTCCTATAACATGGGGTTCTGCTGCAACCTGATCGGCGATGGCTCCGTTGCTGCATTCTGCCCGCCAACCCGTAGAGGCGAATGATTATTCGCCCCTACAACCTGATCGCCGATGGTTGCTCATCGGTAGTGAGCGACGACCGTCAAGGCATCGAGGTCCGACGGCAGCGTGATGGTTTCCCGATCCGCGTCGAACCGATCGTGCCGACGCCCGTTGACCTCCACGCGGTCAAGCCGACGGCCCTCCGGGTGCCGCAGTCGAATCACGATCGCCTCGGGCCTGTCACGCCGAGGCGCCGTCACGGCAACCTCGATGCGTCCGGCGTTCACCTGCGACGAGATCCGGTAGCTGACCGGCCCGAAGCGCGTCGGGCAATTGCTCGCAATCAACTCCTTGCCGTGTTGCAGCCACTCCGTCGGGATCAACGGCGCCAGCCACAACGTCCGGCCGCGCTCCATGACCAGCATCTGCCGCGTCTGGTAGAGGAAGTACCCCGTCTCATGCGTCTTGTCCCATGCCCCGCTGTGCCGGAAATGCTCCCAGAAGGTCATCACCTCGGGGTTCACCAGCGAGGCGATGGAGTTGAAGTACGTTCGGAGGAAGGGTTTCACATCATCGCGCAGCGCATAGACCTCCGCGTTGCGGGCGTAGTACGGCTGCACCTTGGAGAACCCGCCCAGATGGAACCAGTCCTCCCGGTTGCGCTCGGCGGGATAGTCAAACCATCCGTCTCCGAGGAAGTGGACGTCTTCCATGTGGTCCATCATGCGTGTGACCTCGCGATCGTTCGGGTCGAACACGCCGGCCGGCACCAACTGATGCGCCCCTAACTCCACATCATACGCCCACGTGCGACCGAAGTCCTGGCCGGGGAAGAAATCGGCGAGCAGTCCGGGGCTGTGCACCTGCGAGGGGTAATGGGGAATCCAGGCGCCGTCGCGCAGCGGCAAAACCGGCGACTGCGCCTGGGTCCAACGATAGGCGGAGATCAGGCAGTTGCGCAGCTCTTCCCCCTGCTGCTGAAAGACCGCCGCCTTCGGGTGGCCGATGTCTCCCAGTACGGCCCCCACGTCACGCAGCGCCGCATAGTAATAGGCGTTCATGCCGAAGTGGTAGGCGAACGCGTTCCAGTCGGCCAGGACGCCGGGAGGCATCAGGCCATATTCCGGCACGCGTCGCCCTCGCGGATCGAGCACTCTGGTCTTGGCCAGTTGCCGAAGGATCCAGTCCCCCACGCGCGCGATCTGCGATGCATGGGCCCGCAACCAGGCGGCGTCGCCTGTAAGCTCGCAGTGCTGCGCCAGCGTCCAGAGGTGCCACGCCGTGCCGAAGGTCGTGTAGCCGGTGGTCAGAAAGCCGTCGGCATTGTAGCGATGGACGAAGAACTCCAGGCCGCGTCGAGCAAACTCGCTGTGGCCCAGGAAGTCCATGCCGCGAATCACGGAGTGAGCTTCGCTCTCATACGGACCATACGACATCGCAGCGATCCACGGCGCGACGTGTGCGCCATCGGCCTCATTGCGTGCGGCGAGCAGACAGCGCACCTGCGAGGAACGAACGAGATCGTTGAGGAACGGATCGGGCGTGTCGATCTGCATGACGGGCGCCAAAACCGCCTGCCAGTGAGACTCCACGTCACGGCGCAGCGCAGAGACGGCCCCCACGGTCGGAAGATCGCCGGCAGGAGGCTGAAGGATGGCAACGAAGCCCGCGCTTCCGCCGGGCGGCAGCGTGCCACGTAATTGGAGCCGACCATCCGATACGTGCAGCTTCAGATCGCTCGATGGAGTGACAACGACCGATCCCAGCACGTCGCCGTCGGCTTCAAGGCGGAAGCCGCCCTCCATTGGCGCGAGCCCCGCCGGCCGCTCGCCTCGATTGTCGAGCAGGATGTCGAGGCCGGCCGACACGGGAGAGGCATCCTGTCGAAGATTGCTCCAGGTGAACTCGGCCACGCAGACGGCGCGACGGTTCAGCCGAGCCGGATCGCTGCCGGGATCGTCGACGGGCACGACGAATACGCGCTGCGTGCAGACGATCCCATCATATTCCGTGGTGATGACCGGGATGGGAAGCCAGCCCCCTTCGAGCCGCCGAGTCCGCTTGTCGGCCTGGCCCGATGCCCATCGCAGTTGCATCCTCCCGGCAGAGGCGAACCAGTCGCCGCCCTCGCCGGCGGCCGCCTGGAAACGCAGCGTACCGTCCCGTTCCAGCACGTATTTCGTGTTGTCGCAGGCCAGCGACAGCATCACCGGGCCTTCGCTCTGGAGCGGGTTGTGCGTCCGCGCCATCGCCTGGGCCAACGTCTGGTCCGGCCGCATGCGCACTTCATCGAGGATCGTGCGACGGGCATCTACCTTCCGGCGGTAGTCGGCCGGACTGATCGGCGCCGGGTCCCGCGTCACGAACAGACCGTGATCGGGCAAATAGACGCATTCGTTCGCCAGGACGTCTTCGACGGCCACGCCAAACGCCCCTGTGGGCAATCGAAACTGAATCACCGTCCGATCCGCATTCACAGACGAGGGTCTGGCGTATCGAACCTCCAGGTGCAGCGGGCTGGACAAGATCACTTCCGGCCCGATCGGTCCAAGGAACTCTCCGTTGTGGACGGCAATCCCCACAGGAGCCTGAGCCAACGCGGACTCGGCTTGCACCAGCAGGCGCGCCGTGTCCCAGCGGGTTCGCGTGAACGCGGCCAGTTCACACACACGCCACGAGGCCGCCACAGGCGGCAGAATCCAACGGACCTTCCGCGTCAGGAGACGGTCGCCTTCGGGCGATCGCATGGACAGCCGGCAGACCACGTCGTTGCCCTCGGCGACGATGTCGCCGCTGAGCGGCTTCCATTGCCCCTGCCAGGCAGACTCGCCAAACCAGCCCTCCACACGAATGCTGTTGACGGCAGAGGGAGCGGCAGGCCCCGACAGACGCAACCGCAGTTCCCGCAGCGCGCGGCGGTTCAACCATTGGAGCCCGATGCAGCCGGAGCCGCCCGCTCCGGTCGGTATCGCATAGCAGCCGTCGGCCTCGCGGACCAGGTCGGTTTCGAGGAACAGGTCTTCTTCCGCGAACTCCTGGAGCCGGTTGGCGCGGCAGCCGTCTTTGCGGTCCGGGTCCCAGGTCACCACCCGCGCGAAACGAGCCATGTCCACGGCAGGCGGGCGCGCGATCGTCGCGCCGTCGGAACGCGTGAGCCGGGCATCGGCCCAGTTCGCCATGTCGCAGGTGATCCCGTCGCCGCCGTCGCCCGCATCCAATCGAAGCTCCTGTGCCCCTTCGACGTTCACGTGCACGGTCTTGGCGCCGTCTGCCGGCCGGAGAATCCCGCTGTCAAAACGCTTCTCGCCATCCACGGACACGCGGAAAACGACACTTCCGCCGCCGGCGCCGCACGGCTGCAAGCCAACCTCGGCGTCAAACCAGGCGAACTCGCCGTCGAGCAGCACGACCAGCGCACCGTTCGCATGGTGTCCCAGGCCCTTGGCAAACTGCCGGTCGCCGATCCGCAAAGGATCGCCGGCCTTGTCCGGACGGACACCAGGGTCGTAGGCGGCCGTGTTCAGCCCCAGCTCGCCCCACGACTGACTGTGACTGGCAATGCGCTCGGGCACATCGCTCAGGTATTCGACTTCGGCCGTCCTCGCTCCGGCGGCCGGCCGCAATCCAAAGGCCAGCACACCCACGCAACAAACCAAGGTTCTCGCTCGCATAGCCAATCCTCAATCGCAGTTCTCAGTTGCCAGTTGTCAGTTCCCAGCCCACTGCCAACTGAGAACTGCGAACTGTCCAGCGACGGTCAGGATTATACGAGATCCGAGCCGCCGATTGAAACACGATTCTCTCAGGTGGCAACCGCGACCCCGATATACTCCATTGCTCATCTGGTCACGAGCCGCTACACTGTCGTTCGCAGTGATAGGGGGCGAATGATTATTCGCCCCTACAAGCGGCCGACTGATGGGAGACACGAGATGAAGGAAGGGACCATGTTCAGATCCATCGTGACGCGACGGACGTTCCTGCGTCGTACAGGCGGTATCCTCGCCGCGCCCCTGCTCGGGTCCGCGACGGCGCAGGCGTCAGAGGATTCGCGGGAGCTGCAACGCATCCAGCAGGCCATCCCCACCGAGGCACCCGCCGTGCCAAGCCGACCGCGCAAGCTGCTGATCTTCGACCTCAACGTCAACTACGGCGGCCACGCCTCCATCTCTACCGCAAACACCGCCTTCACACTCATGGGCAAGAGGACCGGCGCATTTGAAACGGTGGTCAGCAGGGACCCGGCCGTATTCGAGCCAGCCAGTCTGCGACAATTCGACGCGGTGTTCTTCAACAACACGGTAGGAAATTGCTTCGAGGACCCCGCCCTGAGGCAGAGCCTGGTCGAGTTCGTCTACAGCGGCGGCGGACTGATGGGCGTTCACGGCACGTCTGTCGCCTTCACGAAGTGGCCCGGCGCGATCGAGGACTGGCCCGAGTTCGGCATCATGCTCGGCGCGCGCGGCGCCAATCACAAGGCCAACAACGAGCACGTGTTCATCAAGCTGGACGATCCGACCCACCCGGTCAACCAGGTCTTCGGCGGGCAGGACTTCGACTACCGCGACGAGTTCTTCCGCGTCCACGAGCCGTACTCACGGGACCGCGTTCGCGTGCTCCTGAGCATCGACACGGCCAGGACCGACATGCAGCAGCAGCCGTCCTATGGAGCCGTCGTGCGGGCCGACAACGATTATGCGCTGGCGTGGGTGCGCCAGTACGGACGCGGACGCGTCTTCTACTGCGGCTTCGCGCACCACCCTTCGGTCTTCTGGGACCCGAAGATGCTGCGGTTCTACCTGGCGGCCACGCAGTTCGCCTTCGGCGACCTTCCGGCCCCGACGACGCCCAGCGCCAAGCTCACCCCTGCCATCCGCGCGCAGGAGCGACTCGGCTGGCGTTTGGCCCTGGTGCCGCCGGCATCCAGAGAACGGGCGAATGATGATTCGCCCCTACATCTCTTCGAACTGATCGATAAAGCGGCAGAACACGGTCTGCTGTATGTCGGCGGCAGCAGTCGACAGAAGATCAGTCGAGATATCCCCAAGACGCTCCACGACCGACTGACCGCTGAGGAGACGGAGCAGATTCGACTCAAGCTGGATGCTGCAAGCGTCCGCCTGCTCACCTATCACCTGGACGCGATGCCGTCCGACAGCGCGGGCCAACTGAAAATCGTCGAATTTGCCCAAAAGATGGGCATCGAGGCCGTCGTCGCACCAGGGACAAGGATTGCACCGGAAGGCAGACTCCCCCAGATCGTCGTCTTGGACAAGCCCACACGCATCAGAGGCATCGATTCGCTTCTCGACGAGACGCGTCGGCAAGAGCAAGGTCCCGTGGTCTTCTGCGTCGAGTCCGACGACGACGAATTGGAGCAGACGATCGAGACATTTAACAAGGCTGTAGCCAAGCCGACCTGAGGTGTAGCCATATGACACAAGACAGACATGTCGAACGATTTTCAAGGCGTCAGTTCATCCAACGAACAGCAACCGTTTCCGGCGCGCTCGCAGTTCCGTGGATCGTGCCGTCCTCGGTCTGTGGCGCCCAAGGCAATACCGCGCCGAGCGGACGGATCACCGTCGGTCTGATCGGGCACGGGTGCATGGGCCAGGGCCATCTGCACCGCCTAGCCGGCGACTCGGAGATTCAGGTGCTGGCCGTCTGCGACGTGGACGCGGTGCGCCGGGACGAGGGCAAGCAGCGCGTCGAGGCGACCTACGCCGCCCGCCGCCCCGCCGGCACGTATCGCGGCTGTGACGCCTACAACGACTACCGCGAACTGCTGGTCCGCTCGGACATCGACGCGGTCGTGATCGTCACCCCGGACCATTGGCACGCGATGCAGTCGATCCACGCGATGGAAGCCGGCAAAGACGTCTACTGCGAAAAGCCGATCTCGCTGACCGTCCGCGAGGGCCGCCGATTGGTCCAGACGGCGCAACGTTACAGCCGGATCTTCCAGACAGGGACACAATACCGCTCCATCTCGACGATTCGCCAGGTCTGCGCGTTCGTGCGAAGCGGCGGGCTGGGCCGGGTCAAGTCGGTCTTCACACTCTGGCAGCCCCTGGGCGAGGACTTCGGTCGATCGTATGCGCCAGTAAGCCCGGCGTTGGCGGCCGAGCCGGAGCCCGAGGGGCTGGACTGGGACCTGTGGGTGGGTCCCGCCCCGTGGCAGCCGTACAACCGCGCCTTCCACCGAAACCCCATTCCCGGCGTAGTGCCCTGGGCATTCCACGATGATTTCGGCGCCGGCGCGGTCACGTGGTACCACTCGCACGCTGCGGACGTGATTCAGTATGCGCTGGGCGCCGAAGACAGCGGGCCGGTCGAGTTCATCCACCCGAGCACGGGCCAATACCCGACGCTCACCTGCCGCTACGCCAACGGCACGCTCCTGCACCTCGTGGACCACTGGGGCATGGTGAAGGACGTGTACAAGGCCGTGCCCTCGAACGCCAGGCTGGAAGGCAATTTCGGCGGCTTGTTCGTCGGCGAGCAAGGCTGGGTCACATCGATGAGCACCGGCGGACCAATCGAGGGCGGCCCCGAGGATCTCTTCGGGCGGATGAAGCTGACGACGCGCGAGGTGAACATCGGCGACAACGACCATCACGCCAACTGGTTCGACTGCATCCGCACGCGGCGCCAGCCGAACTGCCCCCCGGAGATCGGCCATCGCGGCGCCTCGTTGGGACATCTGACCATTCTGGCGTACAAGCTCGGACGCTCGCTGAAATGGGACCCCGCAAAGGAAGAGTTCGTCGGCGACCCGGAGGCCACGCGCCTGCTGGCCCGCGCGACGCGCAGTCCCTGGAGATTGTGAGGGCATAGCGGAGACGACAAGATGAGAACACGCAACGCGGCCTGGATGATTCTGCTCGCATCGGCGTGGTGTCCCGGGGCGGATGCCTATGAGAATTTCGCCGTCGCGGTGTACTGCCGGGCGTACGAAACCAAAGAGATGGCGGACCTGAACTGGTTGGATTCGCGCTGGCAGGACATCACCAAACAGGTCCACGTGGACAAGGTGTACCTGGAGACGCACCGCGACCTGCTGATCGTCGACGACGAGACGCTGAATCAGGCCAAGGCGTATTTCCGCGAGCGCGGGGTTCGCACCGCCGGCGGCATCACCCTGACGGTCAACGAGCGCAACCGGTTCGAGACCTTCTGCTACACCAATCCGGAACACCGGCAGAAGGTCAAGGAGATCGTCGAGCACACGGCGCGCCACTTCGACGAACTGATCCTGGACGACTTCTTCTTCACGAGCTGCAAGTGCCGTCTCTGCATCGCCGCCAAAGGCGACAAATCCTGGACGCAATATCGTCTGGACCTCATGGAGGAGGCGGCCCGGAGCCTGATCCTGGCGCCCGCCAGGGCGGTCAACCCCAAGGTCAAAGTCGTCATCAAATACCCCAACTGGTACGAACATTTCCAGGGCCTGGGTTTCAACCTGGAGAAAGAGCCGGCCCTGTTCGACGGCCTCTACACCGGCACCGAAACCCGCGATCCGTCCGGCAACCAGCACCTCCAGCCGTATCTGGGCTATCTGATCTTCCGCTACTTCGAGAACCTCAAGCCCGACGGCAACGGCGGCGGCTGGGTCGACACCGGCGGCCTGCCGACAATGGATCGCTACGCCGAACAGCTCTGGCTCACGCTGTTCGCCAAGGCCCCGGAAATCACCCTCTTCGACATCCGCCAGATCACGCGTCCGGTCCCATCGAACCTGCGGGCCGCCTGGCAGGGCGACGGACAGACCAGCTTCGACTTCGACGCCATGAAGGCACCCATCCAACTGGCCGACGGCGCCACGTATCAGGCAAATATGTTCGCCCGGGCGGCGGGCGTGACGTTCGAACGGGTGGACCGTTTCCTGGGCAAACTCGGCGAGCCGGCGGGGGTCAGGAGCTACAAGCCCTGTCACTCCACCGGCGAGGACTTCCTGCACAACTACCTGGGCATGTGCGGCGTACCCATGGACCTGGCGCCGGACTTTCCGACGGACGCGAACACGGTCTTCCTGGCGGAAACCGCGAAGTTCGACCCCGATCTGGTGGGCAAGATCAAGGCGCATCTGGTGCAGGGCAAGCAGGTGATGATCACGTCCGGCCTGCTCGGCGCCTTGCAGGGCAAGGGCATCGAGTCGATCGTGGAGATGCAGGTCACCGGCCGCAAGGCCATCGTGAAGGACTTCCGGGCCGGCTGGGGCCCCACGGTCGCGGCGGGAGCCGAGATGGTCATCCCGCAGATCCAGTACCTGACCAACGACTCATGGGAAGAGGTCTCCGCCCTGGACGAAACCAACGGCTGGCCCATGCTGCACTCGGCCTCTTACGGTGGAGGGACCCTGTACGTGCTGACCATCCCCGAGAGCTTCACAGACCTGTACTCCCTGCCGGCGGCGGTCCTGGACCGGATCAGAGATACGCTCTGTCGGGATTTGTTCGTGCGCCTGCACGGACCGGCCGAGGTCTGTCTGTTCGCGTACGACAACGACACATTCATCGTGGAGTCCTTCCGTGATGAGCCGGTGGACGTACAGGTGTGGACGAAAAGTCAGACGACCGCCTTGACGGATCTGCTTGGCGGTCAGGCTGTCCCTGCCCGTCCGCTGCCGCAAAGTCCCTGGCAACGCGTCTCCGGCAGCATGTTCGAGGTCACTTTGCCGCCGCATTCCTACCGCGTCTTCCAGCCACAACGGTAGAGCCGTCGAACGACGACGTGCACGATCGCAATCCGCCTGCGGCGGACCGTCCGGCCCGCGCGACGCGACCGTCTCAGAAGTCAGTGTATCGTTTCATCCACGTAGGCCATTCGTCGGGCGTAACACCCCCGGCTATGGTCCACGGGCCTCGCGTGTCGTAGGTTTTATGCCACTTCAGGACCCACAGCTCCTTCAGACCCACCTTTCGCACGGACCAGTCGAGAAAGGCCATGTTGGTGCCGCCGTCATGCCGGTCGATGCAGACACGCCGGATGTGTTGCGTGCCCTCCCACGCCGCGTCCGCAATGGGGGGCGGACTGTCCTGGGGCAACGGGAAGACGTTGAACCGCAGAGCATCCATGAACAAGGGCACATAAGCAGCCCCCTTGACGCCCGGAGTCCGCCAGTTGTTCTTGGTCTCGAAACCCTCGTATACCGTCGCCACGTCTGCCGGCGGGCTCTCCACCCAGCCGTTGATCCCGTAGCTGCCCCAGTCCCCTTCCGGCGCGTATCCTTCGCCCCAGAACCGGCCCCAGGCGGAGTACACATTCCACACCGGCGCGCTCAGACCGTTCTCATCGATGATGGGCTTCATAGCCGTCGGGCAGCAGCGAATCTTGTAGTCGTTCTTGTATAGCGGGCGCAACGCGTTCATCCAGTGGTACGTGTGCCCGCTGCCGACGCCCGCCTGGAATTTGCCGTCGTGCTGCTCGGTGTACATCTGGAAGAACAGGCACCATTGCCTCAGGTTGGCCCGGCACCCGATGGTCCTGGCCTGGTCCTTGACGCGAGCCAGCGCCGGCATCAGGATCGCCATCAGCAGGGCAATAATTGCGATCACGACGAGCAGCTCAATCAGGGTGAATGCTCTACGCTTAGCCATGATACGCACTCCCAAGAAGAACAACCGTTCTATCGTATGGGCAGCCGATCACCTGGTGCAGCGATCCGGCCGGCCTCGTATCGCGCCGTACCTCCAGGTCGTTCCATGACCCTCTTTCTTATTATACCCATTCCCCCCTCTTCGAGGAAGCTCGTTTTGAAGCCTCTTGTTTGTAGTGTGCCCGTAAGGGCATATTGCCCTCCGAACGCGGAACGCTCCTGGCAAACGTAGCGTCTCACGACGCCACTACAAACGGCCGCCGGCCTTCATGGGTCCGCGGGTCTTTATCCCAGTCCTACTTCTTCGTCGAAGCGGCCAGCATCCCCTTGATCGCGGCGACCCTGACCTGGGTGGGCTGGTCGCTGCCATTGAGCGCCTTGTACAGAGCCAACGCTTCGGACTTGGCCCCGTCGGCCAGCAACTGCTCGGCACAAAGCAAGCGGGCATCGGCGACAGGCACCTTCATGTCGGCCGGCGCGGTCTTGGCGAACTCGCTCAGCGCATCGGCCGCAGCCGGCGTGCCGATCAGGGCCAGCGCATGGGCCGCCGCCCGGGCCACGTCTTTGTCGGAGCCGCCGAGAGACGCCGCGATGGCCGCAGCGCTCGTCGCGTCACGACGCACGCCCAGCGAGCCGATCAGGCCCGGCCGGAGTTTGCCGCCGACCTTCGGCAGCGCGTCCCGCATCGCCTCGGTCGCCTTGGCGCCCGGCATCCGCTCCAGAGCGTAGCGTGCGATGTGTGAGGTCTTCTCCTCGGCCAAAAGAGCGGCCAGCGCCTCCACCGACTGGCTCGTACCCACCACCCGCAGCTTGCGGCACACATAGTCCTGCGCGGATCGGGAAAGGCCGCCGGCCAGTGCGTCCACCAGTCTCTTCTCCAGAGCCTGGCGTGCCGCCGCATCGCCGTGCGTCGCGATGATCGCCTGGTCGATCGGATTCAACATCGCACGGTCGGTGCCCCAGTCATAGGTTTTGAGCGTTTCGAATGCTTTATCCACTTCGGCCGAATTGGCCTGGGCCACGGCGCCGGTCGCGATCAGGGTGGCCGCTCCCGCCGTCAGGGTCATTTTCGCAGTCTGTTCGTTCGTCATCGTCGTTTCTCCATGTCGCAATGGTCGCGTTCTTAGATCACCCACGGCTCTCGTCTGGCCACGTCGACAAGGCGATTGGCTTCGTCGTCGTTGACAAACTGCTGCTTGGCCGCGTCCCATTTCAGGGACCGTTCCAGCTCGTAGGCCGCCAGGAACAGGTGACAGACGTTTGCGGTGTGGACCGCAAGCTCGACGTCACGGAAGGGCCTTCGGCGCGTCTTGACGCAGTCGATGAAGTCGCCGTAAATGCCGCCGGTTCCGGCGTAGCCGGGGACTGGTTTCGAGGGAGCCGCATCGCCCGCGAACTCTACATCCAGATTGCCCCGCCCGGGATGATTGTGGTGGAGAAGTTTGCCGTTCGGGAAGCGGCAGGTCGCGAACTTCCTGCCGTTCTCATTGTGGAAGATAACCTCTTCCGGCTCCATCTCCCGCACGTCGATGGCGAACGTCGCGCCGCCGAAATGATGGGCGCCCCAGTCGGTCATGCCGCCGCCGGAGTAATCCTTGAAGGATCGCCAGCTCGTGCCGTCGATGTTGTAGCTGCCGCTGCACCGGTGGGGATGGTACGGCGCCCAGGGGGCCGGGCCCAGCCACATGTCCCAGTCGAAGCCGTCGGGGATGGGCTCGCCCGGCTTGTTGCAGTCGGTTGGGAACGGACCGACGTTGACGTTGATCGACTTGACGTTGCCTTTCTCGCCGCTCCAGCAGGCGTCAACAATCTTGCGGTAATCTTCGAGCACGCGCTGGCTGCCGCCGGAGACGACCCGGTTGTAGCGCCGGGCGGCGTCGATCATCAGCTTGCCTTCCCGCAGCGTCTTGGTTTCGGGTTTCTGGCAGTAGATGTCCTTCCCGTTGCGGCAGGCTTCGATCACGATGATCGTGTGCCAGTGGTCCGGCGTGGCGCAATGCACCGCGTCGATGTCGCCGCGCGCCATGACCTCGCGGAAGTCACGATAGGCCTTGCAGTCCTTGTTGTTGTACTTCTGGTTCACGCGGTTCGTGAAGGCCTCGCGAACGTTCCTCTTGGCGTCGCAGACGGCAACATACTGGACGTCGTCACGGCCCAGGAAGGAACCCAGATCGCCGCTACCCATGTTGCCGAGCCCGATGCCGGCCATCACGATGCGGTTGCTCGGCGCCACGGCCCCGGCATTGCCCATCGCCGACGCCGGGATCAGGTAGGGAAACGCCACCGATGCCGCCGTTGCCTTCAGAAATGCTCTTCGACCGGCAGACATGCCCCGGTCTTCTGCTGGTTTGCTCCTCTGCTCTGCCACGTGTCGGTCCTTTCCTGGGGTCAATGGGAATGATTGCTTCGGGTCATATCGATTCCATACCTCCCGTACCCGGCCACAGACCGGCCATCGGCCCGGTCACGATGCCCCGGTCTTGCGGCGTCGGCCACAATCGTACGCGATCCACCGGCGGCTATCAAGCAATATAACCGGCCCGGCTGCCCTGCGTCTGCGCACATTTCAATGCAGAGCCAGCAGCCTGCGGGGTATAATCACTCGCATGGCCGATAGACCAAGAATCCTGTCAGCTTCTTCCCGTCAAGGGGCCCAATGTGCCTCCAACCCGATCCCGTCGGCGATTTCGAGACGCTGGTTCCTGGGGTTTTCCGTCGTGGTCGCAGGCAGCGCATCGCTGACGGCACAGACGCTCATTGCTCAATCTGCCGCGACGGAAAGACCGCTCATGGCCTATGTGGGCACATTCAGCTCGCCACTTCGTGACGTGCTGCCGACACAGGTCGATCTGCCTCCCGGAAACGGACGCGGTATTCATCTGTTCCGGGTGGATCGCACCGCCGGCGACATGACCCCTGGCGGCGTCTACGAGTCAGGGACGAGCCCAAGCTGTCTGGCGCGGAATGCCGCAGGGACGCGTCTGTATTCCGCCAACGAGACGGACCGCGTGGGCGAAGACAAAGAAGGAACCGTCAGCGCCTTCGCGATCGGCCGCGCGAATGGGCAGTTGAGACTGCTCAACACCGTGCGCTCCGGCGGCGCCGGGCCTACCTACGTAAGCGTACATCCTTCGGGCAGGTTCCTGCTGGTGGCCAACTACTTCGGCGGCTCCGTGGCCGTGCTGCCGATCCTGCCCGACGGCAGCCTGGACGCCGCCACGGACGTCAAGGTGGACGCGGGGACGCTGGGACCAGCGAGGGCAGCGAACGCCCCGACGGGCAGCTTCGCGTTCAGCGGACACGACCGAACGCACGCACACATGATCCAGGCCGATCCTTCGGGACGCTTCGTTCTGCACGTCGATCTCGGCCTGGACCGGATCTTCGTCTGGAGGTTCGACGATCGCCACGGCGTGCTCACGGCGAATGATCCGCACGCCGTTTCACTGCCGCCGGGAGATGGGCCCCGCCACTTCTGCTTCCATCCGAACAGACACTGGTTCTATTCCATTCAGGAGGAAGGCTCGAACATCGTCCTGTTCGACTATGATTCCGAGAAGGGCCGGCTGGCCGCCCGGCAGACTGTTTCCACCCTGCCGACCGCCTTCGCCGGCAGCAACTTCTGCTCCGCGATCATAGTCTCTGCCGACGGCCGCTTCCTCTACGCGGGCAACCGCCTGCACGACAGCATCGCGATCTTTTCCATTGGCGACACCGGTGAGTTGACCTGCGTCGGCGAGGAATGGACGCAAGGCAACTATCCGCGCAGCTTCAATTTCGACCCCTCCGGCCGGTTCCTCTACTGCTGCAACCAGCGCAGCGACAACGTCGCCGTCTTCCGCGTGAACCATCATACGGGCCGCCTGGCCTTTACCGGTCACTACGCGCCGGTCGGCAATCCGTCCGTCATCGTTTTCCTCGATCTAACGACGGTGGGTTGAATTCGTATGAACTGACCGCGCCCGGCAGGATTCGAACCTGCGACCTACGGATTAGAAATCCGTTGCTCTATCCAACTGAGCTACGGGCGCTCGAGGCGTCGAGTAACTGCACTGTAACGATTTCCCACCGGTTTCGTCAACCCCGAAGGTCGGTTTCCCGACTCCCCTGGCGGGCGCCGGCCCCTCCAGACGGCAACGCTCAGGGACGGATCTGGATCGTGCTGGGCCCGAGGACTTCGGCCTTGGTTGCGCCGGTGGTGAGGTTCATGCGGATGCGGTCGACATACGCGCCGTTGAACGAGCACGACTGGCGGCCGTCGCCGTTTACGGTGACAAGCGTCTGCGGGTGATCGTAGAACAGGATCGCGCCATCGAAGCGATTGAGCGGATCCTCGTACCGGATGCCTTCGGAGGCAGTGAGCGAGAGCAGTTCCATACGTCCGCGTTCGGTCTGGGTCAGGGCGATCTCGATGCGTCCGGCGTCGGCCTCGACGTGCCGCTTCTTGTAGCTGCCGTCGATCTGCGGGATATAGTCGAGCAGGATCTGACGGCCGACGGCATCGGCGACAATCGTGTTGGTCTGCGCCGAATACGCCAGCGAATCGAAGTCCCTCATGAAAGCGAAGCACGGCTGACGCAGGCTGAACTCGTTCGGCTCGACCGGAATCTCGGGGGCCTGGCCGTTGTGCAGGCGGATCTCGCCCGGGCCGGTGACCGCAAATGTTTTCTCCCGGCCCTCGTAGTCGAGACGGCGCGAATGCAGCTCGACCCAGCCGATCAACTCATCGCCCATGTGGCGCAGGGCGCGCACCGCGACGGGACCGCCGGAGGCCTCGAACCGCTTCAGACCGATGGACTTCTTGCCCGTCTTGGCATTGGGATCTTCGAACAGATCGACCGCCAGCCTCGGCGCCGTGAGCATGTACTCGTAGGCATAGTTCGGCTCGGTCTGGTGCAGCGTCACGATGCAGTTGCCGTCCAGCTCGACGCGGGTCGAGGCCGCGATGAACCGCACCGAGTCCTCGGCGCTGACCGTCACGGGCATTCGCTGGCCGCCGCTGTCGCGCCCGGTCAGGTCGTTCGGGTCGAGCGCATAGGTCATTCGCACCGGCCCGGTCAGCGTCGTGTCCGTCGTTGAAGCATCGAAGTCGATGCGATGGGCAACGAGACTCTGACGGTTCGGATCGACCGCCGTCGGCTCGCTGGCGTCGGCCGGAGAGGCGGCGGTGTCGAGGCCCAGCGCCCCCAGATCGGGCTCCAGACTGGGCGAACCCTTCGGCGCAATCACCAGGCCGCCGTGACAGGTGACGACGATGTCGAAAAACGACGGGGGAATCGCGTCGAGCGCCGGCGCCGGCGAAGGGCTGGTGTCCATCGCTTTCCGCACGGGAGACGGCGGTTCGTTCGGCTCAGGAGCATTGGGTTCGGTCGCGGCCGCCGTCAAACCTGCGGAGCGTCCGGCGGTCTCTGCCTCGGGCGACGCGGGCCCTGTCCAGAGGATGTTGTCGATGACGAGGCGGTCCCGCGCCGTGACCTTCTGTTCGGGCGTCGTGATGATCACGTTACGATGCAGGACACACTCATAGTAGTCCGGCGCCCCGCCCTCGTTGGCGTCTACTGTGCGCGCGTCGGCGCCCGCCACCGCGACCTCGGCGGCCTCCGCTTCAGGCTCGTCTGACGCCGCGTTCGAAGCGGTCGACTCGGAAAGCGACGCGAACAGCTCACTGCGCAGCCGCAGGCTCTCCAACTCTCTGACACGGAACAGCTCCAGCCGACGGCGGGCCCCGTCATACAACAGGTCCATGCCCCGTCCGGTGAGCTGCGCGCTGCGCGACACGAACCGGACCGCGCCGGTCGTGGAGAACAGCGAGCTGTCGGCGATGAAGGCCAGATCATCGAGGTAGACAAACAGTTCCAGCGGGTTGTTGGGGTCGGTCGGAGTCACGCGGATCACGACGTTTCCCGTGAACGTCGCGTCGTGCGGCGTGGGCTGATCGAACGCTGTGTCGAGCTGCAATTCGCCTCGATCGGCGGTGATGCGGCAGTTGACCGGGCCCAGAAGCAGGCTCATCCACGGATGCGTGATCCGATACTGATCGCCTTCGCTGTACAGCAGTTGCTCGAAACCGAACTCGCGGTCGATGCGTCCCGTCTGGTCTGTGTGGAACAGGTGCGTATGCCGGATGCCGCCGACACCAACATCCCCGATGCGTCCGAGGTTGCGGCCGGAAGACGCAGCATTGCCATCAGAAACCTCCCGCGCGAGTTGGTCTCGCAGGTCCGCGTCCATGACCGGTCCGCCGCCGGCCTGCATGAAGGCCAGGTACGCCAGGATCACGGCGCCCAACACGACGAAACCGATAGCGAATTTACGTAGATTCACGGTATCCATCCAACGGCCTCGCGGTCACGCGAGGTATCGTTCCATCAGGGCCTGCCATCGGCCGGAGTTCTTGAGGATGTATTCGATCGTTTCGCGCACCGCCCCCTGCCCGCCCGGTCGCGTCGTGACATAGTCGGCTTCCCGCTTGACCTCGTCCACCGCGTTGGCAGTGGCGACGCCCAAGCCGGCGAAGCGGATCGCCGGCAGGTCCGGCAGATCGTCTCCAACATACGCGACGTTCTCCGGCTTCAGATGCAGCTCTTCGAGCAGCGCCTCCAGCGCCGGCAGCTTGAAGTGACAGTTCTGGACCACGTGAGCGATTTCCAGCTGCTCGGCGCGGCGCTGCGTCGGCTCCGAATAGCGGCCGCTGAGCAGGGCCGTCTTGCCGCCGGCCCGCTGCCACATGCGAATCCCGTGCCCGTCGTGCGTGTGAAAACACTTGCTCTCGCGGCCGTCGCCGTGCAGGACCAACTGCCCGTCGGTCAGCACGCCGTCCACGTCCAGCACGAGCAGTTCGATCGTCTCCAGGTTTGTGCTCAGCTTGTTCACCATGTTTCGTATCGCATCATCCCTTGTGCGTCGCGCGAGCGCGCGATCGGTTCATCCCACCACCTTGATCGTCACGATATCCTGCACGTCGATCAGTCCGACCGGCCGGTCGTCGGCATCCACCACGGGCAGCTCGTCGATGCGGTACTTGTGGAAAATCGCCGTGGCCTCTGAGGCGAGCGCATCGGCACGGATGCGCTTGCAGGGCGCCGTCATCACGTGGCCGACGCGGCGCTCGAAGGCGGCGGTCCCGTGCCGGGTCAGGAGCCGGCGCAGATCGCCGTCGGTGACGATGCCCGCCAGATGTCCGCCGCCATCGACCACCATCACGGCGCCGTGACGTTTCAAGTCGCGCGTGGCGGTCAGCATCGCCTGGACGGTCTGGTCGGCGTTCACGATGGGGAGCTTCTCGCCCGGCTGGAACATCATGGACTGCTCGACCGTCATCAACTGGCGCCCGAGGGAGCCGCCCGGATGGAACCGCACGTAGTCTTCGACGCGGAACTTCCGGGCCTTCATCACTGTGAATGCCAGCGCATCGCCGATCGTCAGCATGCAGGTCGTCGAGACGCTGGGCGCCACGCCCAGCGGACAGGCCTCGTTGACCTTGCCCATGCACAGGACCACATCGCTGTAGCGGCCCAGCGTCGAATCCCAGTCGCTGGTGATCGCAATCAGGCGAATCTGAAGCTGTTTGACCAGGTTGATCAGGCGAATGATCTCGTCGGTCTCCCCGCCGTAACTGAGCACCATCACGACGTCGTTCTGCCGCAGCCGGCCCAAGTCGCCGTGCACCGCTTCGGCCGGGTGCAAAAAGTGGCTGGGCGTGCCCGTCGAAGCCAGCGTCGCGCTGATCTTGCGCCCGATGATCCCGGCCTTGCCGATCCCGCTGACGATGCACGAGCCGCTGCAATGGTAGATCATCTCCACAGCGCGGACGAACGACTCGTCCACGATCGGCGTCATGGCCGCGATCGCGTCAGCCTCGGCGCGAATCACGCTTCGCGCGTAATCGAGGTCGAACTCCACCGTACTGTGAACCTCTTCTGTTTTCATGCTCCGCCAAATCCCTGGAGTCTGCCGGTCGCTGCCGCACCCCCCGAGCGGCTCCTTATACGCCATGAAGCGGGTCCGGTCAAGATCAATCGGCCCGCGTGTGGCAGCCTCAAACGCGCAGCGTTATAGTTCACCGTCGTGGAAGTTCCGTGCCATCGGTGCGACAGGCAAGTCTACCATCCCCAAGCTCTTCGAGCTTGAGGCTGTTACACACGCAGGACCTACAGCTTGACCTCGCTGCCGCGCTCGTTGAAGCAGACGAGCTGGCGCTCCTCCCCGACGCAGTCGGGAGAGGAATGGATGACGACCCGCTTTTCGGCAAGCTGCTCGATCTGGGCGATGGCGGCGCGTTTCTCGTTCTGGAGATAGTCGGCGACCTCCGGCGAGACTGACAGCTCGATCCGCTTGATATGCTCTTCCGAGACCGCCAGGTTCAGCAGGCGGATGATCTCCAGCGCCAGCGATTCATGGCTCTTGACGAACCCGGTCCCGGCGCAGTGGGGGCAGGCCAGGTACGTGCTCAGGTGCAGCGACGGACGCATCCGCTGACGCGTCATTTCGATGACGCCGAACCGGCTGATCCGCAGGATCTTGGAACGGGCCCGGTCGGTCCGCACGGCCTCGCGGAACGCCCGCTCGACCTCTTTGCGATGCTTCTGGTTACGCATGTCGATGAAGTCGCAGACGATCAACCCGCCCAAATCGCGCAGTCGCAGTTGCCGGGCGATCTCGATGGCCGCTTCCATGTTGCTCTCGAACGCGGTCTGCTCGGCGCCCTCCTGTTTGCGGTGGCGTCCGCTGTTGACGTCGATCGAGACCAGCGCCTCGGTCTGCTCGATCACGATCGAGCCGCCGCACTTCAGATCGACCGAGCGCGACTGAACTTTGGCGATCTCCCCCTCGATCTGGTGCTTGTGAAACAGCGGGATTTTGCCGTCGTAATGCGTCAGTTTGGGCTTCAGCCGCGGCATGGCGATCGACAGGAAGTCCTTGATCTTCCGGACGGTGCTGTCCGAGTCGCAGATGATCTTGTCGACCTTGCTGTTGAGCACGTCGCGCAGGGCCCGAATGACCAGGTCCGATTCCTGGTAGATGTCCCCCGGCGCCTTCTCGCTGTCGATGCGATTCAGCACGGCGTGCCAGAGCCGCTTGAGGTACCTCAGGTCGTTCTGCACGTCGCGTTTCGAAGCCCCCTGTCCGGCGGTCCGAATGATGTAGCCCATCCCCTTGGGCGGCGTGCTCTCGTCGAACACCTCCGCCAGCCGCTTACGTTCCTCCTCATCCTCGATCTTGTGCGAGATGCCGTAACCCTTCATCCAGGGCATCATCACCAGGTGCTTGCCGGGCAGCGCCAGGTACGTGCTCAGCGTCGGGCCTTTCGTCTTGAGCCCTTCCTTCGTCACCTGGACGACCAGCTCCTGGCCCCGGCGCAGGCAGTTCTGCATCGGCGGGCGGTCCTTCAGGGCCTGGCGCCGCCCGATGTTCTCGAGCACGTTGCCCTTCTGGCCGGGAAAGTACCGCGGGTGCACGTCGGAGATGTGCAGGAAGCCGTTTCGGTCGATCCCGATGTCGATGAAGGCGGCCTGAATCCCCGACTCGATGTTGACGACGCGCCCCTTGTAGATGTTGCCGACGTGGGCGCCGACGCTGGCGCGTTCCACGTAGAGTTCCTCGAGCGCGCCGTTTTCCACGACGGCGACGCGGCACTCCTCTCGCTCGGCAACGTTGATCAACATGTCTCGTGACATACTTTACGTCCTCGTCATTTATCGCAATTCGCCGGCCGAGCGACCGGCGGATTCGAAAGTCAAGTGATAGTCCATGCGATGTCGGTGCGGCGCACCGGACCGCTCAGGTCCTGGGGCGCCAGCTTCAACAGAGGCATCAGTTCATCAACGCGAACGGACCCGGCGTCGCTGACGCCGCATTCGACGATCGCCCGCGTCTGGCGCAACTCGATCGCTTTCAAAAACGGCCGGATGTCCACGCGGCGTCCGGCCCGCCGCTCCGGCACGACCCGCTCTACCACCACGCTCTCGCGGGCCAGGATGTCACCGATTCGTTCTCGCAAGGCCTCAATGTCCGCCCGACCGTCCGCACGGTCGAGGTCGAAGACATACCGGGCCGACTCCGGCCGGAACGACACGTTCGATTTCATCAAGGCAACCGAGTGGACGACCAGACCCTCCGGAAGCGCCTCGCTCAGCGCCGCCTTCATCCGGTCCTCCCACGCCTGCCGCACGCGCCCCTGGCCGTCTTCGGCCGGGATGCCCCGCGCGTCGAACAGCCGCAGGACCAGCAGCTCGTCGTCCGAGGCGACCCCCACCGGTCGCGGCAACGGCAGGGACAGCTTCGGATGCGGATTGAATCCCTGGGAATACTTGACGGGCACGCCGGCACGCACGCAGGCTCGCTCGAACACGCGTAGCGTCTCGGCATGCGAAAGGAACCTCAGCAAACCATCGATCCCGAAACGAACCGCCGCCGTGGCGTCGGTCGCTCGGCCGGCACACGCCTGGTCCGGACGGCCGCGTGAGTTGTCCTTTGTCGCCTCTATGCCCATCTCTGCTCGAATGGATGTGTTTCGTTCTTTGTCTTGTCCGTGTGCCGAGCGATCCGTCGCCGCGTCAGAACGCCTCCGGCAGCACCTTGCGCGCCGCGTTGCGCAGGTAGTTCGAGATCTGCCGCTCGGAGTTCATGCCCAGCACCTTCCGCGTCAGGAGGTTGCAGTCCTCCAATGTCACGCACCGGATAATCTGCTTGACCTCCGGGATCAGCGGCGCCGACAGCGACAGCGTGCGCACGCCGAGGCCCAGCAGGACCATGATGTACTCGGGCTCCGAGGCCATTTCTCCACAGACACACAGGTCGATCTGCGCCTTGTACGCGTCCTGGATCACGGTGCGCACCAGCCGCAGGACCGCCGGGTCCGCCGGCGAGTACAGCGTCGAGACCAGTTCATTGCCCCGGTCCACCGCCAGCGTGTACTGCGTCAGGTCGTTGGTCCCGATGCTGAAGAAATCGCAGTCCCGCGCCAGCGTCGAGGCCGTCAACGCCGCCGACGGCGTCTCGACCATGATCCCCACCTCCATGTCCCGGTTGTACGCGATGCCCTCCTCGTCCAGGTCTTCCATCACGTCGTGCAGGATCATCTTGGCCTGCATCAGCTCCTGGATGCCCGAGATCAGCGGGAACATGACCTTGACGGGCCCCAGGACCGAGGCACGGAGGATCGCGCGGAGCTGCGTCTTGAACATCGCCAGATTCTGGAGGCAGAACCGGATGGAACGCAGTCCCAGAAACGGATTGGGCTCCGGCGCGAACCGCTTTCGCTGCGTGTACTTGTCGGCGCCGAGGTCCACCGTGCGAATCACCACGGGGCGGTCGTGGCAAATGTGCACGGTCTGGGCGTAGGCGCTGTAGTGTTCCTCCTCCGACGGCTCGGTGGGCCGGTTCAGATAGAGGAACTCGGTGCGGTACAGGCCGATGCCCTCGCCGCCCTTGGCGAGCACGATCTCGGCCTCGTCAGGAAATTCGATGTTGCCCAGCAGGGTGATGCGCGCGCCGTCGCGGGTCTCGGCGGGCTTCTCGCGGATCGCGTCGAGCTTGTGTTCGAGGGCAATGAACTCCCGCGAATACGCCTCGTACTGCTCGACCGTTTCCGCGTCGGGATCGACGATGACCAGTCCGCGGTTGCCGTCGACGATGACGGCGTCGCCGCCGCGGACGATCTCCGTCAGGTCCTCCAGGGCCACGACCGCCGGGATGCCCAGCGAACGCGCCACGATGGCCGCGTGGCTGGTGCGCCCGCCGGCATCCGACGCGATGCCCTTGACGAACGCCTTGTTGAACCCGGCCGTCTGGGTCGGGCTCAGCTCCCGCGCCACGACGATCACCTCTTCGCGCAGCCGGCCAAGGTCCTCCCGCTTGTCGCCGAGCAGGTGACGCAGCAGGCGACGCTCGATGTCGTAGATGTCCGCGGCCCGCTCGCTGATGTAGGTGTCCTTGGCTTCGGCGAACCGCGCGGCGAACCGGCGCAACACCGAGGCGACCGCGTACTCAGCCGTGACCGATTCGCCGTGGATCAGGTCTGTGACCTGGCGCCGCAGGCTCCGGTCGCGCAGCAGACGCAGGTGCACCGCGAAGATGTCCTTGATCCGCCCGCCGCCGGTCTGCGTCTGGGCCTGCTCCAACCCGCTCAGTTCGTCGATCGCGTCGCCGAACGCATTCCGCGCGCGCTGGATCTCCACCATCCGCTGGGACGGCTCGATTTGCCGCCGGGGGATTCGGTAGTCCTCCGAATCGATGATCAGGCACTTGCCGATCGATACCCCCGGCGAAACAGCAATTCCCTTCTTTATCTCCATGCCAGAGTCTGTGCGGCGGATTACTTGGCGTCCTTGGGCGGTTCCGGGTCGAACGTCTCGCGTTCGATGAAGGTACGCAGGGCGCCGACGGCCTCTTCGGCTCCGGGTCCCTGCGCGTGAATCTCCAGCGTCGTGCCAGGCCCGGCGGCCAGGCCGATCACGTGCATGATGCTCTTGGCGTCGCCGAGCTCTGATCCGTTGCCGATGGCGATCTCGCAGTTGTATTGATTGGCCAGATCGACAAACTGCATGGCCGGGCGCATGTGAAGACCGTTCTTGCTCTTGATCTGTACGGTGATCTGACAAACTGGATTGTCCAACGTTGCTTCTCCTGCCCACATGGCGATCCTCCTGGCCCTATCCCGCCCGCCTTCCGAGTCGGGTCACCACGATGGGTTCTCGTCGGCCTCTCTCAAGAGATCTTCAAAGGCCTCCGGCGTACGGCTCTGGCGCAGGAACTTGCGGAACTTCTCCTTTTGCAGATGCCGGAAGATATTCTCCATCGCCTGGAGGTGTCGGTCGGCATTGTCCGGCGGGCTGATCAGCAGAATCACCGAATAGACCGGCTGCTCGTCCAGCGACGAGAAGTCGATCCCCGTGTCCGTCTGTCCGATCACCGCGACAACGTCGCGAACCGCCGGGTGCTTGACGTGCGGAATCGCCACGCCCTTGCCCATCCCGGTGCTCGCCTCGTTTTCTCTCTTGATCACCGCCTTGGCCACCTCGGCGGCCGATTCCACCGGCAGCTTGCCCGCCTTGACCAGTGACGAAACCAGTTCGGTGATGGCCCCGTTGCGGTCGTGGGCCACCAACACCGGTATCGTGGCCTCGAAACACACAAAATCTTGAAACTTCATTCTTCGCGTCCAGTCCTATTGTCCAGCCGTCAACTGTCTGTCGCCCTTCGGGGGCCCGACAGGTCCCGTTCCGGGCCGCCGTCTACGCCGGCTCGAACCCGCCTCCCGTGTGCTTGTTGTTCCGTTCCTTGGTCTTCTTGCGTCGCAACTGCTCCTCCAGCTTGCGAACCGCCGCGTCGATGCCCTTCAAGGCATCCTCGGCCACCTCCGTGGCGACGAACACGTTGCTGTGCTCGCCCCTGGCAATGATTTCGACGCTGACCTTGCCCGCGGTCGCGTCGCCGTCGACGAGAACCTCCGCCTGACTGATCGTGTTGTAGAATCTCGGCAGGCGGCTCGTCTTCTCCTCCGCGTACGCCCGGATGGCGTCAGTGATCGTAATGTGCTTGCCCGTGATTTTGAAAACCAATGCTCGTCTCCTTAATCAGCCATGATCCCCATTCTTACGGTTCCTGCGGCCGCTCCGTGTACGCGCGCGGCAACGCCACCGCCTCCTGACGGTCCGGGGCGATAACGCCGGCGCTGATACAGAACCGGAACGCCTCCTCGATCGTCATGTCCAGCGCGATCGTCTGCTCCTTCGGCACCACAATCACGTAGCCGGTCACCGGGGTCGGCGAATTCGGGACCAGCACCGTCAGAAACTCCTTCTGCACGCTCTGCGTGATCCGCGCCAGGCCCGAACCCGTCACAAACCCGATCGACCAGAGGCCCTTGCGCGGGTATTCCACCGCCACCACGCGAGAGAACATCTTCTGCTTTTCTTCCTGCGTCAATACAAAATCGGTCACCTGCTTGACATAGGGGTACACCCGACGCAGGACGGGCGTGTTCATGATGAACACCTCGACGAGCCGCCACAGCGCCCGGCCCACCACGCTGGCCAGCAGCGCCCCGACGACGAAGACCACCAGCAGCGCGATGATGAAGCCGACCGCCGAGCCGGCCATCCCGTCGACGAAGATCCTCGTCAGGTCCTCGCGGGTGAGCCCGTGTTCGCCCTGAAACTGAAGGATCAGCCAGACCAGACCACGATTGATGTGGATGCTGACATTGTTTTTGATGATGCCGTAACCCCATACGAGGATCCAAATCGTCAGCAGCGTCGGCAACAGGACCGCCAACCCGCGGAGGAAGTAGCTCTTGAATCGTTTGGTTATGCCCATTCCGTTACAACAGCCCTTCGCCGCCGTCAGGAAGGCCCCATCCCAGACGTCGGGCGACCGGAAAGCCGCATCTATCCAACGCGTATAGCCTAATTTGCGCCATTTTGGCCGTCAACTAAAAACTGGCTGGGCAGGTGGCCGCCGAGCAAATGGACCATCCCGCCGGGCAGCGACGCCAGCACCCAGACGAACCTCTGACAGAACGCCAGCGCCAGGGCGCTTTCCCGCGTCGCGGCGGTCAGTGACGTAAACAGGGTCACGATGCCCGCCTCCAGCACGCCCAGCCCGGCGATGCTGACGGGAATGGCCCCAATCACCCAGGTGACAGGGAAGATTACGAAGTAGTACTTGGGTCCGGCTTCGAGACCGAGGTTACGGCCCAGCGGCCAGAACGCCGCGATCACGATGCTCTGGCCCAGCAGCGTCAGCAGCATCGCCGCGGCCATCGTCCAGGGCTTGCGGCAGTAGACCACCAGGGCGGCCCAGACCCTGCCGAGCATCTCGGCGCTGCGGCCCCAGAGCCGCCCGCCGGCCCGCTGGAGCCGCCTCCGGCTGCCCGGATGGATCAGCAGCGCCGCCAGCAGAACCGCTCCAATCGCCAGGATCCACGGAATCGCCCCGTGCGACGATGCGACGCCCTGCTCGACCGCTTCGGCCGGCCCTGCTTCCGCCTCCAGGGGCCGGCCTCGCAGGAACAGCAGGTACGCCGCCACCGCCATCAGCATCATGCCGGCCAAGCCCACCAGCCGGTCGATGAATACGCTCAGAACCCCTTCGAGCCTCCGATGCGTATGCTTGGTCACGTAGTACGCCTTCAGCAGGTCGCCCCCCACCGAGCTGGGCATCACGTTGTTGTAGAAAAGCCCGACAAAGTACAGTCGGACCGCTGCAACCGGCCCAATATGGATCGACTGCGCCCGCAGCAGCAGCCACCAGCGGAACGCCACCACGATCTGTCCGATAATGTAGGCGGCCAGGCTCAGCGCGAAGTATCCCCAGCTCAACCGGCTGAAAACCTCTCGCAGTTTCTCCCAGTCCTGGCCGCGAAAAACCCATACGATCGCGACCGTCGCAACCACGATGCGTGCGACCAGCGACAGATGTCGGGTTTTCCTGGCGTCCTGTGCCTCTGGCAATTTCTGCCTCCCAAAAGCGCGTTCCACCAAATCATAGCGACTAAAACCAACCGTGACAAGGCGTTGCCGCCGCCGATTGGGCGCGTGACCGTTCTTGCGATCAGACTCGATCAGCCCCTCTCTGGCGGGCATCGATTCATGGCCGCCGGAGGCAAACCCGAAATCCGAAGCACGAAACTCGAAACAAATCCGAAGCACGAAGTCCAAAGGCTCCAAATTCGCCCCGGTTGGCACAGGCAGGGCCGAGTTGCACGCGATGTCATCCGTCTTTCGAGCTTGGGTTTTGGGTCATTCGGGCTTGTTTCGAGATTCTGACCAATACGGGCGAATAATCATTCGCCCCTACGATATTCGTGCTTCGGCAGTGTGCCCGCAAGGGCATAGGTAGACGAACGACTTCGCTTTCACCTTTTTCCGCAGAAACTGCCGTAACATCGGTCGCACTCGCTGGACTTCTATGGTAGAATGCCCTCAGCGGGAGGCATGGCATGGAGACCGAAAGCGAAAGATGCCAGCGCAAACGAACGCCGGCGAACCGGACGGGCAGTCTTCGTGCGCCCATATTGTGCGTCCCAACCGATCCGCCTCGCCCGATCGTCAATAATCAATCATCCATAATCAATTCCCATGCTTTCACCCTGATCGAGCTGCTGGTGGTCATTGCGGTGATCGCACTGCTGATGGCGATCCTGATCCCGGCGTTGCAACGGGCGCGCCGGCAGGCGCGCACCGTGGTCTGCCAGTCCAACCTGCGCCAGTGGGCGATGACGCTGTCCGCCTACACCGAAGAACACAACGGGCACTTCCCTTCGAGCGGAAATCCCAACAATGGTATCTGGATGCTGCGCGGCACATTCATCGGCGACGAAGACCCCAATGCCGACCACACGGCGTTTCACGGCTTCACCACGAGGAGAATCGCGTTGTGCCCGGCGGCTACCAAGCCGTTTCGCAACGGCACGTTCCGGATCTCGCAAAGTGGGACCGAGGGAACCTGGCGAATAGAAGGCGAAGCCGGATCGTCGACCGACGCCTGGCAGGTCCTTGTCCCGGGCCCGCCGTTCGCGGGCAGCTACGGGTACAACGGCAGTCTCTTCCACGGGTTCACCGCCATGGAGCAGCCCCGCATGCGGTTGGGGAAGGTCTTTTTCAACGTCCTGTCGATGCGAGGCCTCGCAAGTATCCCCGTCATGCTGGATTCGACCACGCCCATGTCCGACCCCTTCATTTCCATGTCTCCCCCCATGGGCGACGGACGTCACGGCGGCGCCGGCCTGAACAGATACTGCATAGACCGGCATGGCCTGGCCGTCAACGGGATGTTCCTCGACTGGTCCGTTCGCAAGGTTGAGCTCAAGGAGCTTTGGGTCCTGAATTGGGCGTACGATTTCGACCGCGCGGGCCCCTATACCAAAGCCGGCGGCGTCCAGCCTGACGACTGGCCGAAGTGGATGAGAAGCTGCAAGGACTATTAGAGCGTCGCTCGTCCCTCCTCGCTCGTGTCTCGCAGGAGCAGACAGAATGGTTGGTGGTCCGATCAACACTTCGACTATGAATCGCGCTCGATCACGACATTGTCATCCCGAGCGCAGTCGAGGGATCTGGCTGCGAACGGAGCGCGCGTCTCAGCTATGGCCAGACCTTTCGACTTCGCTGCGCTTCGCTCAAGGTCACAAGAAACAGAGGCGCCGCGCTCGGGATGACAAACGGGGGCGTAGCCACGCATTCACACTGATCGAACTGCTGGTGGTCATCTCCATCATCGTGCTGCTGATGGCGTTGCTGTTTCCGGCGTTGTCACGGGCAAGGAAACAGGCTCGGGCGGTGGTGTGCCGCACCCATCTGAGGCAATGGGGAACGACGATGGCACTGTATCTGGAGGATCATGACGGCTGGCTGCCCGTCGACACGGGGATTCTCCCAGGCTTGTCGCTGCTGAGAGGACTGCGGATCGACTATCAGAAGGACCCCAACACCCACGGGCGCTACCACGGCGTAGAGACCGAACGAATCGCCTGCTGCCCGGCCGCCACCAGGACCACCGGGGATCGGGCTTATACCGCCATATCGAGCGGCACGAACACCCTGGAGGTCAATGGCGGCGGGACGTTCGCCGCATGGGAGATCATCCTGCCGACCCCTTCTTTTCGAGGCAGCTACGGCTTAAATTTCCACATGGTCACCGGTCCGCCTATTATGCGCCCCACGGAGATACGCTGGGGCCGGGATATCACCTCGCTCCGTGGGCGCCATGCCATCCCGTTCCTGCTCGACGCGGGCAAGCCCACAGGCAGCATCGGCGATGGCAAGATACCGCCGCCGCCGCCCGTCGAGCCGAACGCCACGTCGGGAAACCTCGTCATCAATCGACACAACGGAACCACCAACGCCCTGTTTCTCGACTGGTCCGTCCGTCCCGTGGGACTCAAGGAACTTTGGACGCTCAAGTGGTACGACGATTTCGACACCGCCGGGCCCTGGACCAGGGCCGGAGGCGTCAAACCCGAGGACTGGCCGCAGTGGATGCGGAAGCTCAAGGACTACTGAGGACCCTGCTCAGGGGCCGCGGGGGCTGAGGCAATGAAGAAACGGGCGTTTACACTGATCGAGCTGCTGGTGGTCATCGCGGTGATTGCGCTGCTGCTAGCGTTGCTGGTTCCGGCCCTCCACGCCGCCCGCGAGCAGGCCCGGCGCGCCGTCTGCCTGAGCAACCTCCGCCAGCTCACACTCGCCTGGCTGATGTACGCACAGGAACACAACGGTTGTCTTGTCATGGGCAGAGTCACTGGTCCATCCGTGGCAGGGTTCCTAAGTGATCCACGTGCCCCAAGAGCATTCGGCTGGCTGGGCAGGGCCTTCGAGCAGACGGACCGTTTGGCAATCATGGAGCATCCCGACAAGGGGAGCCTCTGGCCCTACATCAATGATGTGGATTTCTATCGCTGCCCCAACGGCGCGCCCGGCCACCTCTCAACCTACGGCATCGTTTCGGGCGCCAACGGCGCGCCGGTGGACGGAACTTGCATGGACAGTGAGGACCCAGAGACGTTGAGTCACATAGGCAAGCGAGTGGGCGGAACCGTCCTGTATTTGACGCGTCTGGACCAGATCGCGCGTCCCGGTCCTGGCAAGCGGGCGGTCTTCATCGACCTCGGCCAGCACGTTCGGGATGATTTCCGTGTATTCTACCTTCATCCGATGTGGTGGTCTGGCGACCCGCCTCCCCTTCGCCATGCGTCCGGGACCACGCTTTCCTTCGCCGACGGTCACGGCGAACACTGGAGGTGGAAGGGCCGCGAGACCGTCGCCATCCCTCGCATACTTAGTCCTGTGGGCGACCTTTTCACTGAAGTCATTGACTATGACATCCTCAGCGAGGTGGCATTGCCGCACGACAGGCGCGACTACGGCTACAACGTGCAGACCGAGGACGGCCTATACGATCTCCAGCATCTCCAACGCGTCACCTGGGGCCGCCTGGGCTATGGGGCCGAAGCGACTCCGTAGCGGGAGATGCGAGCACAACAACGAGACGCTGTAGAAAGGAGGTGATGCCTATGCCCTATGCAGCATCGGGAGGCATAGGCGGCAGCCCCCGGTTCGCGAGGCAACAGACGTGCCGTCCGGTGCATGCCATGATCCTCGACACCATCCCGTGCTGCTACGCCTGCGAGCGGGCGAAGAAGCGTCTGCGCGTGGCGCGAGGCGTCTGCGCGAAGTAATCGCGCCACCAATCGTCGGTCCTCAACGGCTTCGGCGGGTCGTCGGCCTTTCGCCATTGCAGCGATTCGCGGAACGCATGGTGGCTGTACAGCCGCATGAACTCGCCTAGGTAGACGTCGGCGACGCGCTTGTTGCCGCGCGTGATCACCATGTTCTCGTCGTTGCGCCGCGTCGAAGCGTCGCTGAAGTTGGCCGAGCCAGCGACCACGATCGGATCGTCCGTGAGCGGATCGACGAGCATGAACTTGTTGTGCACGTACCGCACATGTGAATTCAGCTTGTTAAGTCGTTCCTTCACCCAGCCGTCGATCTGGTTCGTGCGGATGAAGTCGCCGATGGCAAACACGTTTTCCGGCATGTTGCGCAGCGCCTGAATCTCGGCTTCCTCGGCGTCGCGCTGCACCCCGGGCGCCATCGAGCGCGTCTTCTTGTCCAGCAACGCCAGGCGGAACCGCGCACGCCCGTTTCGGTAGACGTTCTTGAAAACGTCGTTCATGCCGAAGGCGAACGTCATGAACAGCCCGTCGGTGGCGTTCAGGGCGAGGTCCGCGTACCAATCGAGTGCATCAAGGCTGTTGCGCGGGCTGAACAGCACGCTCGTCCCCGCCGGTGGCGGCCCGGCCGGCAGCGGGGAGATCGCCTCCACACGATTCTTGAGCGGCGCGCTAAGCGGGTCGTGCGAAAGCTCGCTCCAGTAGTCCAGAAACTTGGCGGCGATGGCGGGCTCTTCGACCACGTGAGCGGCGTTGGAATGGCCGTAGATGCCGCCCTCCGAGAAGTTCGTGCCGCCGGTCCAGACGGAAAGGGGCTGGCCATTCTCGAGTTTCACGATGAACTTGTTGTGGGAGATATAGGAGGCCGGACGCGTCCGCTCCGAGCAGACGCGCGCCAGTCCCGGAGTGGCCACGGCCTGACGGTTTGCGTCCCTGGGGTAGTCGCCCCGTGCGTCGTATACGATCTGGATGTCGACACCTCGGTCCAACGTCTCTCGGACGACGTCGAGGAACCGGGCGTAGTTGAACTCGTAGGCCGCGATGCGCAGCGCGTGCCGGCTCGGCACGCACGAACGCAGGAAGTCTTCCAAGGCCTCGTTCAAACCGCGCGACAGCCACTCGAAGGCCTTTCGATTTGGCACCTCCTCGGGGTCGCGGTCGCCGAACCGGCGGATGTACTCCTGGGACGACGTGACTCCGCGATTGAAGTAGACATCGTGGTTGCCCGTCTCGGGACTTTCGGTGGTGATCTCGATCGCGGTCGTCGCGTGGGCGACCAAGTTCGCCGGACTGCCCTTCAACGCCGCGATGGTGTACTTGTAGTGATGCCCCGGTTTGGCGGAATAGTCCGCCCACTGAAAGCTCTGGATCGGGTGATCGCGCGTCAAGTACAGCGAGCCGGCGGGAAAGCCGGGATCGGTTTCCGCGAATGCCTTCATCCCCGACAGGTAATAGGCCTCGTTCTCGGTGTGGTCGGTGCGATGAATCGAGAAACCCAGAAGCCCGTCGCAGTCCGCCTGGGGCAGATCGAATCCCAGCAGGACGACGTAGGTTCCTCCAACCGCGTACACCTTCAGACCGTTCGTCGTGTTCGAAACGCGCATGATCGCGCTCCTTTCCGCCTTCGCTTCTCGGCAAAGAGTTCTGTTCTTCCTGCACGTGCCGGCACCCGTGCGCATCGGCCCCCTGGCCACCCATGGGGGTTCGGGCGTCCAACAAAGCCGTCATCGTGAGCCTCTTCTCGTTGCGCCAAGCAGCATAGTCTCAAGGTTGCGCGGTGATTGTAACGCGGTCTCTGCGCGCAGGCAAGGAAATCGTACGACAGGCGGTGAAGCCCGTCCAGAAACTACAGGCCCCGGGCGGCAGGAGCCGGTGGCGGGTTTGAGGTGGATTGTCACTCGGGAGGCGGCGTAGAATGGCGGGCATGCCTGACCTCGACCGCTACAGGATGACGGTGGGATACAAGGGGCTTCACGGTGTCTCGGAGATCGGTTTCAAGAAACGCTCCATCGCTTTGTCCGAGGTCTTTCCGACGGCCGACGAGGTCGTGCTGTCGATCGCCGGCGTCTACTGGCGCGTGGGCGAGGCGGCGGCCATCGTCTATGAGCTGCCCGACCTGCGGTTCGAGGTCGTGGAAACGGACCGGCGGCTGGACTTGGCGGTGCCCGATCCGCAGGGAGATTACTGCGGCCTGATCATCGACATCCTCGCGTGTGACGCAGAACAGCTCAAGGCGATGGTCGAGGATGTCGAGCGGGCCTGCGGGTTTGTCCGCTCGAAACTGCGCCAAGCCATGCAGGTGATGGAGATCAGCGAACCCGACTACCTCGGGCGGCTTAGAGACAGTCTGCACCTGCTGGCCCACGAACTGGGTCGCGACGCGGGGTAAGGCCGGCAACGAACCGGTCGTGTGTCGCGCGTGTGGAAGACGACAAACCAAGCCGTTTGGGAAGAGCGAATACGGAAAGGGCCATCCATGAAGATGAGAATCGCACTGCTGATTTGCCTCGCAGGCATCGTCGTCTGTTCCCTGCCGGACCTGTCGGTCCTCAGCAGCGCCGCGAATCGCCCGTCGCCGGGGCCGCAGACGATCGCGGTCGTCCGTGTCCTGGAGATCCTCCGCGACCTGGGCGCCGGCGCCGAACACCGCAGAGCGATCCTGGCCGAACGCACCGGGGCCAACAACGAGCTGGAGCAGCTTGCCCGCCAGATCAACGAGCAGGAGCAGGCCCTCAAGACGTTCACGATCGGCAGCAACGACTACCTCAAGCAGCTCGACCGCATCATGGAGATGCAAGGCCGTTATGAGAGCCGCAAGGAATTCCTCGACCGCCAGATGTCACTCAAGCAGCAGCTCTGGACGCAGCAGACCTACGACAGGATCGCCCGCATCACCAGCGAGCTGGCGAGCGCCAGAGGGTTCGGCCTGGTGCTGGCGGTCGACCCGAATGGGCTGCCGCTGTCGGAGACGTTCGCCGGCGTGATCGCGATGCAGAAGGTAGTCTATTCCGGCGGCTGCCCCGACCTCACCGACGAGGTGAAAGCCAAGCTCGCTGCCGCCAAGCCGTAGCGTCACATTCCCTTTCGCCGATCAGGCCTTAGGAGCGCGCGGGTTTCTTGCAGCACTCATGGGAAACTCGGGGCGGTTCATCCCACACATCCGCAGAACGGTGTCGGCGCGGCAGGAAATCCTGTTGAATGCGAACGGACCGTCTGCTATAAAGGAGAAGGGTCGCGTGCGTTAGGACGGAAAGCGGTTTCACTGCTCTTGAGACAGCACCGCGGCCCGGGGATCGGAGGCCCTGATGCACTGCGTGATCGCAGACACATGGCTGATGGGGGACCGGATGCCCGGCTCACGCGGCATTCCCAAGACTATTTCGTCATTCATCGCGCTATACGTATTTCTACGTAGAAAGGAGGCTGCCGGCAGACTCTCTCCGTACCTTCATCGGAGCACGGAAAGGCTCAGACGGCTCAGGCAGCCACATACGAGCGTCGAAAGAACAAGGGTGTCGACTCACTGCCCCGAACGCATGCCTCCACGTGGGGCCCAAATGCTGGTGTTTTGAGTCTTTGCTGAAGGAGGATTATCATGTGCGAGAGGTGGATCGTGTTGATGGGCCTGGCCGTGCTGCTGACGTTCGACAGCGGCGCCTCGGCCGAGTTCGTGGGCCATTGGCCTTTCGATGGAAACCTGAACGACGTGGCCGGCACGGCCAACGGGACGTTCAGCGGAGGGCAGGCAAGTTACGAAAAGGGACGGGTCCGTCAAGCGATCTCCTTCGACGGGGTGGACGACTACGTGGACATTCCATCGCCCACCAACCCATCCGTTTATACGATTGCCGCGTGGATCAGGCCGGCCAGGACGGACGCGGCGGCGGTCATCACGCGGACGGACGCGTCGGGACCGACCACGAGCTGGTCCCACCAACTGCGAATCAACGCGGCCGGCCAGTTCCATCACTACCTGTGGGTGGGTGCGGAGCGCCACGTGTCCGGCACGACAGTGATCGTCCCGGATACGTGGTATCACGTGACCATCATGGCCGAGAATGACGGGCCGATGCGCATCTTCGTCAACGGCATTGAAGAAGGGACTTCCATCAGCACCGCCGGCACGCTCTGGGCCACGGGCACCCGGATCTTCGTCGGGTCCAACTCCGGTCACAGCATGGGCTGGTTCCAGGGCTTGGTGGACGACCTGCAAATCTACGATGAGGCCCTGGCGGCGGACCAGATTCGCAAGGTCATGCGTGGTGACGCCGCCATGAGCTCCGACCCGTACCCGGAGGACGGCACCGCAGACCTCCCTCGTGACGTGGTCCTGCGCTGGTCGGCGGGCGAATTCGCAGCCACACACGACGTGTATTTCGGCACCGTGTTCGATGACGTCAACGATGGGAGCCGGGCCAATCCGATGAATGTGCTCGTTAGCCAGGGGCAGACGGCGGCCACCTACGATCCGATCGGCGTGCTCGGTTTTGAGACGACCTACTACTGGCGCATAGATGAAGTCAACGCTGCGCCCGACAATACGATCTACAAAGGTGAGGTCTGGAGCTTCACGACTGAGCCGGTGGCCTATCCGGTCGGAGCAATCGTTGCCACGAGCAACGGGATCTCCGAGCCGGGCGTGGGACCCGAGAACACGGTCAATGGTTCAGGGCTTGACGCCGGCGATCAGCATTCGACCGCCAGCGACGACATGTGGCTGGCCACACCAGGAGCCGACCCCCTGTGGATACAGTATCAGTTCGATCGCGTCTACAAGCTGCACCAGATGCTCGTCTGGAACTACAACGTCCAGTTCGAACTGCTCCTGGGCTTCGGAATCAAGAACGTGACGGTCGAGTGCTCCGAGAACGGGATCGACTGGACGAGTCTGGGCGACGTCGATCTCGCCCGGGCCACCGCCAAGGCGACATACGAGGCAAACACCGCCGTCGAGTTCGGCGGGACTCCGGCCCGGTTCGTCCGTCTGAATGTCAACAGCGGCTACGGGATGATGGGCCAGTTCGGACTCAGTGAGGTCCGCTTCCTGTTCATCCCCGCCCAAGCCCGCGAGCCACAGCCAACCGACGGAGCTACCGGCGTGGCGGTGGCTTCGTCGCTGAGTTGGCGTGCGGGTCGCGAAGCCGTCTCACATGAAGTTTACTATGGCACCGATCCAAACGCGCTGAGTCTGGTGGGTACGACGGGTGCAGCCGGCTATACCCCGGAGGCGCTGACCTTGGCGACGACCTATTACTGGAGAGTGAACGAGGTCAACGAGGCCGATGCGATCCCGGTGTGGGAAGGCGAGGTCTGGAGTTTCACGGCCCAGGAGTTCCTCGTCGTCGAGGATTTCGAGAGCTACAACGACGACATCGACGCCGGTACGACAATCTTCGATGCCTGGATCGACGGTTGGATCAACAACACAGGCTCGACCGTCGGCTACTTGAACGCTCCCTTTGCCGAGCGGACAATCGTCCACGGCGGCCGGCAATCCATGCCGCTGTCCTATGACAATACAAACGTTTCCGTCTCGGAAACGGAGTACGCGCTGGCACAGAATTGGACGACCAATGGCATCCAAAGCCTGTCGCTGTACTTCCACGGCGATCCGGAGAATGGCGAGGCCCGGTTGTATGTTGAGATCAATAACACCAGAGTCATCTATGATGGCGATCCTGCCGACATTGCGCGGCCGGCGTGGCAGGCGTGGAACATCGATTTGTCTGCGGCAGCCTCCGATCTGAGCGACGTCACTACCTTGACCATCGGACTTGAGGGTACCGGCTCGACGGGCGTGGTGTTTATCGACGACATCCGCCTGTATCCCTGGACACCCCAATACATCACCGCGGCAGATCCGGGTGACGAGGGTCTGGTCGCCTACTATGCCTTTGACGGCAACACGCGCGACGATTCCGGCAACGGGCTCGATGGGACGTTCACGGACGGTACCCCGGAATGGACCACAGGCCGACACGGTCAGGCCATCCTGTTTAACGGTACCAACGGGTACGTCGATCTGGGCAACGATGAGGCAATGAACCTCACCGAGGCGATGACGGTCGCCTGCTGGGTGAGAGACGATGGGTTTACGCTTGGGTGGCAGGCCATTTTCACCAAAGGTCTGGGCTGGCGTCTGCAACGGAACGGCATTCAAGCAGGTCTTGAGTGGACGTGTCCGCCCAGCCCGTATCTGTTCAGCAGCAGCACGGTGGACGATGGCGAATGGCACCACGTGGCGGGCACGTATGACAGCCAACGTCAGATGCTCTATATCGATGGGGTGCTGGACGTTGAGCAGGCAGTATCCGGACCAATAGGGGCGACCTCATACCGGGTTCTGATTGGCTCCATCGACACCTTGACGGAGCGCGTCTGGCACGGCCCGATTGATGAGGTGCGTCTCTACAGCCGGGCCCTATCGCCAGGCGAGATCCTCTGGCTGGCGGATCAAACTGCGCCAAGGCACAAGCCGTTTTGAGGTCGGCTTCAGCAGGAGTCCCTTCCTTATGAGGCGGAGTGCATTTACTCTTATTGAATTGCTGGTGGTGATTGCGGTCATCGCCGTCTTGATGGCCATCTTGATGCCCACTCTCAAGAGGGCTCGAGAGCAGGGGCAACGTGCGGCCTGTCTGAGCAATCTCAAGCAACTGCAACTGTCGTGGATCCTGTACGCCGATGACAACGACGACAAGCTGGTCAGCAGCGAGGCCGGCGGCACATGGAAAAACCTCTATGGCGAGCCGTGGGTCGGTGTGACGTGGGCCTCTGATTGGGCGCAAGGAGGCCAGTTGCCCGAGAAAGACCAACTCAACGGGATTCGGAGCGGTGCTCTGTGGCCGTATGTCAGGGCAGAGGATCTGTATCGGTGCCCCACGGGATACCGCGGGGAACTGCTGACGTACGCCATGATGATCTCCATCAACGGCCGATCGGTTGACGGCAGCCCCCAGTTCAAGAGAAGACTACAGGTCCCGCGACCGGGGCAGAGACTCGTGTTCATTGACGAGGGCCTCGCCAGTCCTGATGCGTATTCCACTCGCTACAATCAGGCCGCCTGGTGGGACCAGCCGACGACTCGCCATGGGGACGCGACTGACTTCACCTATGCGGACGGCCATGCGACATATCACAAGTGGCAAGGCCTTGAAACAATCAAGAGAGGACGCGACAGCGTTCGGTCGCATCCGGGGATCTGGGGCCCGGCGACCGAAGAAGGCCGTGAGGATGTGCAATGGGTGCAGTACGGGATCTGGGGCAAGTTCGGGTACGAGACGGCGATCGGAACACGGTGAGGTGCGAAAAGAAGAAGACGAGGGGAGCAGCATCGACCCAGGGCAGGAAGGGAGGTGGTTAGGCCAGAGCGACGGTTTCAATGACTCCGGAGGGGCGAGAGGCGGCCCCTGCCTTCGGCCAGGCAAGCTTGGGAATGAATGAGTCTTCTCGTCGGTACAGCAGCACAAGCTGTAATATGTTTTCGGAGCAAGGTTCGAGCGGGCAAGGTTCAGTGAAGGAGGACGACCATGTGCAAGAAGTTGGTGGCATTGACACTGTGCGTTTTCGCAGTGAGCGTGGTGGGAAACCCTGTCGTGCATGCCGGCGACCCAACGCTCGTAGGTTGGTGGAAACTCGATGAGGGCACGGGAACAACGGCCCGGGACATCAGCGGCTATGGCAACGACGGCACTTTCGGTGGTGACCCCCAGTGGGTGGCCGGTCGCTTCGGCAAGGCCCTGGAGTTTGACGGGTCCGACGATTTCCTCGACTGCGGCAATGATCCAAGTCTGGATCTTACCCTGTGGACGATTGCTTTCTGGCTCAATGCGGCCCAGAACAAGGACTACAACGGTTTTGTCATCAAGGGCCTGGATGCCGCGGAGAACTACGAGGTGCTGGGATTCGCCGATGGCAGCTTTCATTTTCCGATCACGATGACCGGTGGCGCGCGGACATACGTCAACAGCGTCACGGGTGTGATCGTCGCCGGCGAGTGGGCCCACTATGCCTATCTCTATGATTCCACAGACGGGCGACGGCTCTACAAGAATGGCGACCTGGTCTTTGACGATAGCGAATCCGGTACTCCTCAGGCATCGACAGACCCGCTGACCATAGGGAACGAGCAGCCTATGAGCCGGTTCGTCGATGGTATCATGGACGATGTTCGCATCTACAGTCGGGTCCTGACGCTTGACGAGTTGGCTGACGTCATGCTCGGCAAGGGCCCCAATGCGGAACTGGCCGACGACCCCAGTCCGGCCAATGAGGCGACGGACGTGCCGCGAGATACGTCTCTGGCCTGGGAGCCGGGGGAATTCGCGGCCACGCACGACGTGTATTTCGGCACCGCGTTCGACGACGTCAACGATGCGAGCCGAGCCAACCCGATGGGCGTGCTGGTCAGTCAGGGCCAGGCGGTGGCCGCGTACGATCCGGCTGGTGTGCTCGACTTCGAGACGACCTATTACTGGCGCATCGATGAGGTCAATGGGGCGCCGACGAATACCATCTTCAAGGGCGAGGTCTGGAGCTTCACGACCGAGCCGGTCGGCTATCCCATCGCCAACGTGGTAGCCATCAGCAACGGGGCTTCCGAGGCCGCCGCCGGACCACAGAACACGGTCAATGGCTCCGGGCTCGATGCCGCCGATCAGCACTCGACCGTCAGCAGCGACATGTGGCTGGCCATGGCCGGCGCCGAGCCTCTGTACATCCAGTATGAGTTCGACCGCGTCTACAAGCTCCATCAGATGCTGGTCTGGAACTACAACGTCCAGTTCGAGCTGCTCCTGGGCTTCGGAATCAAGAACGTAACGGTCGAGTACTCCGAGAACGGGATCGACTGGACGGCTCTGGGCGATTTTGAGTTTGCTCGGGCCACGGCCAAACCGACATACACGGCCAACACGACCGTCGATCTCGGCGGGATTCCGGCCCGATTCGTCCGTCTGAATGTCAACGGCGGATGGGGCACGATGGGCCAGTACGGACTCAGTGAAGTCCGCTTCCTGTACGTTCCGGCGCAGGCCCGCGAGCCGCAGCCGGCCGACGGCGCTACGGATGTGGAAGTCGGCACGGCTCTGGCCTGGCGCAGCGGCCGCGAGGCCGTTTCGCACCAGGTGTATCTGGGCACGGACGCAGACGCTCTGACTCTGGCCGGCACGGTTGATGTGGCCACGTTTGCACCGGCGCTGGAGTTCGGCAGCACGTATTACTGGCAGGTCGATGAGGTCAACGAGGCCGATGCCGTCACCACATGGGCCGGCGACCTCTGGAGTTTCTCGACGCAGGAATACGCTTTGATCGACGGGTTCGAGACCTACAACGATGACGTCGACGCCAAGACGACGATCTTCGACACCTGGCTCGACGGCTGGGTCAATGAAACCGGTTCGACCGTCGGCTACCTCAACGCGCCGTTCGCCGAGAAGACCATCATCCGCACCGGCACACAGTCGATGCCGCTGGCGTACGACAACAGCGTCTCGCCGTTCTACTCCGAGGCGTGGCGGGAATTTGAAACAGCCCAGGACTGGTCGGGCAACGGCGCTGATACCCTCGTGCTGTACGTCCGAGGCAATGCGCCGGGTTTCGTCGAGGCTGCCGACGGCGCCATCATCATGAACGGCATCGGCACGGACATCTGGAACAACGGCGACCAGTTCCGCTATGCGTACAAGAGCCTGAGCGGCAACGGCTCGATCACGGTACGCGTCGACAGCATCGCTCTCAGCAACGAGTGGGCCAAGGCGGGCGTGATGATCCGCGAAACGCTGGAGGCCGGCTCGAAGCACGCGTTCGTGGCGCTGACGCCGACGCCGTCGCATGGCCTTTCATTCCAGCGTCGTCCGACGGCCGACGCGGCCAGCGGCAACACGGACGTCGCCGACATCGCGCTGCCGCACTGGGTGAAGCTGACGCGAACGGGCAACGTCTTTGCCGCCCAGCGGTCGGAAGACGGTGAGACCTGGACCGACATCGTGGTCAGCCCGGCGCTGGACATCGCGATGGCCGCTAATGTGTACATCGGTCTGGCGGTGTGCAGCCACGACCCGGCGATCGTGACGGCGGCCGAGTTCTCGAACGTTTCGACGACCGGCAACGTGACGGGCGCCTGGCAGACAGCCGAGATCGGTATCGCGCAGCCGGCGGGCAACTCGGCAGAGGCGATGTATGTGACGATCGAGGACAGCGCCGGCAAGAGCGCGACGGTAGTGAATGCCGATGCGGCCACAACAGTCCGCCCATCCTGGCAGGAATGGAGAGTGCCGTACAGCGAGCTGAACGGCGTGAATCTCGCCCGCATCGACAAGATGGTCATCGGTGTCGGCAACAGGACCAGCCCGACCGCCGGCGGAACCGGCACCGTTTACGTCGACGACATCGGTTATGGCCGACCGGCGGCTGAATAGGCCGGCCGGCGCGAACGGACCTGTCACACAGGGCCTGGGTCCACACAATCCAGGCCCCTTACTTGTTCCGTCTATGATCTTTGCACAAAGAACCCGGTCGTGGCGCCGATGAAACGCGGTTGCCTGGGAAGCGCGATTCTGGTATAAGTTAAGTAGAGTCAGAGTCTTCTCTTGAAGGAGGATTGCCATGTGCACGCCCAGACGTTTCTGGAACACAAGATCGGGAAGACCACATTGGGGATGCGTTCTGCTGCTGTTGTTCAACACCGCTTTGATGGCGGCCGGCCCGGACACGGCGGGGCTGGTGCTTTACCTGCCCATGGAAAGCGCCCTGAACCCCATCGACGCCTCCGCCAATCCCACCACCGTAACAGTTCTGGGCTCGCTCAGCGCGGCGGACGGGCAGCTTGGGACTCGGGGACTGGCGTTCAACGGCGATCCTGCCAATCGCCTCGAAATCGCTCACGCCCCCAAGCTGGAGGGCATGTCGACGCTGACCATCGAAGCCTGGGCGTTTCCGCAGAACATCGCCAGTCATGAGGGAATGGCCATCGTCTCCAAGAGAATCGCCAACCAGAATGGCGACGCCTACAACCTGTTCATCTGGACGGGCCAGCGTCTGGAAGCTCGCGTCAATGCGACGGGAGGAATCAACTCCACGACCGTCCTGCAGAACGACACGTGGTACCACATCGCGTACACATTTGACGCACAAGCCGCAACCGGCCAGAAAACGAAGCTCTACGTCAACGGAATCCCGGAGGCCACGGGCGATCATACCGCCACGGCGGCGCAGGGATCCAATGGCGGCGGCGCGCCGGTGTGGGTTGGCGAGCTGGATGCGGCCCGAGGGTTCCCGTGGGACGGCGTTCTCGACGAGATCGGCATCTGGAACATCGCCCTGACCGAGGAGGACGTCAGTCTGCTGATGGTCCAGACCAAAGCGAAGATGCTCAGCGGAGGCATTGCGTCGAATCCGATGCCACCTGATGGCTCCGACGACATCCTGCGGTCCACAGACCTTTCCTGGACGGCCGGCGAATATGCGGCTACGCACGACGTCTACTTCGGCCTTTCTCGCGAGGACGTCAATGCAGCGGCCCCCGCAGCCGTGGTCGCCCAAGGTCTGGCCCGCGACGTCGACAGCGTAGACGTCGGGTACCTGGACTTCGGCCGCACCTATTATTGGCGCGTCGACGAAGTCAACGGCGCTCCTGATTTTGCGGTGCTCAAAGGCGACGTCTGGAGCTTCACGGTAGAGCCAATTGCCTACCCTGTCGAGAACGTTCTGGCCACCAGCAACGGAATCTCGGACGCGGTGTCCACAGCGCAACGGACGGTCGATGGCTCCGGCATTAACGACGACAATCAGGCCTCGATCGAAAGCGGCGACATGTGGCTGGCCACCCCGCCGGCGGGCGAGACCCTCTACATCCAATATGAGTTCGACCGCATCTACAAGCTCCATGAGATGCTCGTCTGGAACTACAACGTGCAGTTCGAGCTGGTCCTTGGCTTCGGGATCAAGGGCGTGACCATCGAGTACTCCGAGAACGGCGCCGACTGGATCGCCTTGGGCGACTTCGAGCTCGCACGGGCGACGGCCAAGGCCACGTACACGGCCAATACGGCTGTGCCGTTCGACGGGGTGCCGGCGAAGTTCGTCCGACTGAACGTCAACAGCGGCTGGGGTCCGATGGGCCAGTACGGCCTCAGCGAGGTTCGCTTCCTGTACATTCCCGCCCAGGCGCGCGAGCCGCAGCCGGCCGACGGCGCTGTGGGCGTCGAGCCGGCGACGACGCTGAGCTGGCGTGCCGGCCGAGAAGCGGCTTCGCACGAGGTGCATCTGGGCACAGACCCGAATGCCTTGACGCTGGCCGGTACGGCTGACTCGGCGACCTTCGCCCCCGCGCTGGAATTCGGAAGCACCTACTACTGGCAGATCGTGGAAGTCAATGAGGCTGACGCAGTCCCGTCGTGGGCCGGCGACGTATGGAGCTTCTCGACCCAGGAGTACGTGCTGATCGACGGCTTCGAAACCTACACCGACAACATCGATGCCCACGAGACGATCTTTGACACGTGGCTCGATGGCTGGGTCAACGACACCGGCTCGACCGTTGGCTATCTCGACGCGCCGTTTGCCGAGAAGACCATCGTCCGCAGCGGCCGGCAGTCCATGCCGCTGCAATACGACAACTCGACCACGCCGTTCTACTCCGAGACCGAACGCGAGTTCCAGACCGCCCAGAACTGGACCGGCAACGGCGCCGACACCCTCGTGCTCTACGTGCGAGGCAACGCGCCGTCCTTCGTGGAGACCGCCGACGGAGGCGTCATCATGAGCGCGGTCGGCACGGACATCTGGGACACGACCGACCAGTTCCGCTATGCCTATAAGAACCTCACCGGCGACGGCTCGATGACGGTTCGCGTGGATAGCCTAGTCCGCAGCAACGAGTGGGCCAAGGCGGGCGTGATGATCCGCGAGACGCTGGAGCCCGGCTCAAAGCACGCTTTCGCAGCGTTGACGCCGGAGCCGTCGCACGGGCTTTCGTTCCAGCGTCGCCCGGTGGCCGGACAGGCCAGCGGCAATACGGACGTGGCCAATATCCCGCTTCCACACTGGGTGAGGCTGACCCGCACGGGCAACGTGTTCGCCGCCCAGCAATCGGCCGACGGCGTCACCTGGACGGACGTTGTGGTGAGCCCGGCGTTGGAAATCCAGATGGCCGGCAACGTGTACATCGGCCTGGCGCTGTGCAGCCACGATGCGGCGATTGTGACGGCGGCCGAGTTCTCGAACCTTTCGACGACCGGCAACGTGACGGGCGCCTGGCAGACGGCGGAAATCGGCGTCGCGCAGCCGGCGGGCAACTCGTCGGAGTCGATGTACGTGACGATCGAAGACGCCGCCGGCAAGACCGCGATGGTTGTGAACGCCGACGCGGCCATCACCGTCCGTCCCACGTGGCAGGAATGGGCCATCCCGTACAGCGATCTATCCGGCGTGAATCTCGGCCGCGTCCAGAAGATGGTGATCGGGGTCGGCAGCAAGACCAGTCCGAAAGCCGGCGGAACCGGTACCGTGTATATCGACGACATAGGTTATGGCCGGCCGGCGGCCGAGTGATGTAGCCCGAGCCGCAGGACTTCGCGGGCTTCGGAAGGACTCTGCCGGGCCCGCCGGGCCCCGGCCGGTGTTTCACGCGCCTGCACCGGACATGCCCGCTGCATGGAGCACGGACCATGGGTCGATTCCCTACTCGGCTCCAGGTGTACCCGTCCGCACGCCCGGCGGGGCATGTTCAACTGCGTCCTGAAGAGATTTTCTTGCATCCGGGCCGTGAATCTGCTACAAAGTCATAGGCGAGTGGTTATTCGCCCCTGCCGGCACACATCGTTGTGCCTGCTCTCGGGAACTGCCTCAGTGCCGGCCGCATTTTCGTGCGGCCGGGCTTATGCGGCGGAATCGAGAGGCCCTTGGCGGTGGGAACGACCTGTACACATGCCGCCAAAGGGAGAAGGCGGCGTTGTGGCCGCCTGGAAACGTGTTCTATCCGCAGATGGGTGTACCATCCGTCTTGGCGAAGGAAGGAGGTCGCCGTAAGACAGAACGTGAATCGCTGAGGATAGAAGGTTCGATTGTCCGCTGAGGAGGGGCACGCGAGGGTCAGATACGGTCAGGTGCGTCGGTCCGGCAGTTTCACCGGTCCGGCGGGACCGTCCGTATCGCGCATGTTGTCTCGCCGCTGAGGAGGTTCTCAGATCCCCACTCGCACGATGGGATGTTCATCTTCCTGGCGACAGGCCCGTAGAATCACGACGCATCAGGAGCTGCGCCAATCCGGTCCGGTACAGAATGTAACGCCATGCTGTGGGCCGCCGCGCGCGGCCTGCCGTGATTCTCTCGAACGCATCGGCCGGCTGATAGTGTCCCCATTGTTCGTCTCCGAGCCATCTATTCTCGAAACGCGCCACGGGCGCCCGTCGCGTCGCTCGAGCGCATCGTCCGGCGTTCCAACGGCGCGGCGCCGTCGCCAATGTCACAAGGTTGCCCGCAGAGCCATTGAGCTGTCCTGCGACAACCGGATTCAAGTCAGTTCATGCAGAAAGGAAGAGAAATGTTGAGAAGATTCGCGCAGTTATGTGGTGTGGTGTTGGCGATCGGTCTGGTCGGCAGTGCGTCGGCGGATCTGATCGTCTACGACGGCTTCGATTACCCCACAGGCAGTATCGCAGGCAATGCCGGCGGCACGGGCTGGGACGCAGGGGTCGCCTGGGACGGCGGCCAGAACATCGTCGCGCCGGGCCTGGAGTGGCCCGATCTGGAGGTGGTAGGCAACAAGGTGGGCACGGCCAGCACGGTCAGCTACCGGATGATGCCTTCCGGCTTCGACGCCGCAAACCGCACAATCTGGATCAGTTTTCTGTGCGCCAGTTCGGCAACCCCGTCCTGGTCGGGGATCTCTCCGTTCACCGGCAGCAGTGAAGCGATCTTCCTGGGCAAGCCCTCCGGCGCCTCGTACTGGGGCATCGCGCTGTACAACGCCGCTGGCGATGCCGGGGCGGTGACGGGCACGAAGCTCTCGACGGTGCCGACGTCGGAGCAGGGGTTCTTCGTGATTCGCATCATCAACGAGGCCGCCGGCGCCCATCTCACCTGCTGGATGAATCCGCCGGTGAATCAGGAGCCGACGGTGGAGACGGCGTATTACGACAACCAGGCCGCCGGCGAGGTCGTCGGGCGGGTTCCGTTCGATCGGATCCGCATCGGCAGCGACGGCGAGTTTTTCTACGATGAACTGAAGGTCGGCGACACGTATGCGGACGTCTCGACCTCGGTGGGCCCCGGCATGGCCTCGGTTCCCGATCCGGAGAATGAGGCGGTGGATGTGCCGCGCGAGACGGCGCTGAGCTGGGCGCCGGGCGAATTTGCGGCCGCGCATGACGTATACTTCGGGACGTCATTTGACGACGTCAATGCCGCCAACCGGAGCAATCCGCTGAACGTGCTGGTCAGCCAGGGGCAGGCGGCTGCCACGTTCGATCCGGCCGGCGTGCTGGATTTCGAAACCACGTATTACTGGCGCGTCGATGAAGTCAATGCCGCGCCGGACAACACGATCTACAAGGGTGAGGTCTGGAGTTTCACCGCCGAGCCGTTTGTGTATCCGATAGCGAGCATCCTCGCGACGACCAACGGCGTGTCGGACGAAGGGTCCGGGCCGGAGCGGACGGTCGACGGTTCCGGCCTCAACGCCGACGATCAGCACTCGATCGACGCCAGCGATATGTGGCTGGCTCTGCCCGGCGCCGAGCCTCTGTACATTCAGTATGAGTTCGATCGCGTCTACAAACTCCACGAGATGCTCGTGTGGAACTACAACGTGCAGTTCGAGCTGATCCTCGGCTTCGGGCTCAAGGGCGTGACCATCGAGTATTCCGAGAATGGAACCGACTGGACCGCGTTGGGCGACTTCGAGTTCGCGCGGGCGACGGCCAAGGCGACCTACGCGGCCAATACGACCGTCGACCTCGGCGGCGTGCCCGCCCAGTACGTGCGTTTGACCGTCAACAGCGGCTACGGGATGATGGGCCAGTTCGGGCTCAGCGAAGTCCGGTTCATGTACATTCCCGCGCACGCCCGCGAGCCCCAGCCGGCCGACGGCGCCGCCGACGTCGAAGTCGGCACGGCGCTGGCCTGGCGCAGCGGTCGCGAGGCGGCCTCGCACGAGGTGTATCTGGGCGCGGACCCGGACGCCCTGGCGCTGGCGGGCACGGTCAGCTCGGCTACCTTCGCTCCGGCTCTGGAGTTCGGCAGCATCTACTACTGGCAGGTGGTAGAGGTTAATGAGGCCGACGCCGTGACAGCATGGACCGGCGACCTGTGGAGCTTCTCGACACAGGATTACGCATCGATCGACGGTTTCGAGACCTACAACGACGACATCGAGGCCGGGACTGCGATCTTCGACACTTGGCTCGACGGCTGGGTCAACGACACCGGTTCGACGGTCGGCTATATCGAGACTCCGTTCGCGGAGAAGTCCATCGTTCATGGCGGGTCTCAGTCGATGCCGTTCCAGTACGACAACGCGACGTCGCCGTTCTATTCCGAGGCGTGGCGCGAGTTTGAGACCGCGCAGAACTGGACGGGCAACGGCGCCGACACCCTCGTGCTCTATGTGCGAGGCAACGCGCCGTCCTTCAAGGAAACCGCCGACGGGGGCGTCATCATGAGCGCCATCGGCACGGACATCTGGAACACGACGGATCAGTTCCGCTATGCGTATAAGAGCCTCAGCGGCAACGGGTCGATCACGGTCCGCGTCGACAGTCTGGTCCGCAGCAACGAGTGGGCCAAGGCGGGCGTAATGATCCGTGAGACACTGGAGCCCGGCTCGAAGCATGCGTTCATGTGTGTGACGCCGGACCACGGCACCACGTTCCAGCGTCGGCCGGTGGCCGGACAGGACAGCGCCAGCACCGACGTGGGCGGCTCGCCGGCGCCGCGCTGGGTGAAGCTGACCCGCACGGGCAACGTCTTCACCGCGCACGACTCGATGGACGGTGTCACCTGGACCGAGGCGGCGGTGAGCCCGGCGCTGGAGATCCAGATGGCCGCCAACGTGTATATTGGCCTGGCGGTGACCAGCCACGACGCCGCGATTGTCACGGCGGCCGAGTTCTCGAACCTCTCGATGACCGGCAACGTGACGGGCGCCTGGCAGACGGCGGAAATCGGCGTGGCCCAGCCCCTGGGCAACTCGGTGGCCGAGCCGATGTACGTGCGGATCGAAGACGCCGCGGGCAAGAGCGCGACGGTGGTGAACGCGGATGAGTCGATCAACCTGCGTCCGTCGTGGCAGGAATGGGCGATTCCGTACAGCGATCTGTCCGGCGTGAATCTGAGCCGGATCGAGAAGATGGTCATCGGCGTGGGCAGCGCGACCGCTCCGAAGGCCGGTGGCACCGGAACGGTCTACGTCGACGACATCGGCTACGGCCGTCCGGCCCCTGAGTAGTACTGCCGGCACAAGAAGCAGCACCACACGGGGCCTGGATCGGCGCGATCCAGGCCCCTGTCATTGGCGGACGCGCGGGTACACATGATACATGTCCGGCTGCTATTCCTGACTGATCCGGTAGAGCCCTGCGCCGTGTGACGGGATGGGCGAGATGAACTCATCCGAGAACGTACCAAGGTCCTTCCTGCCCCACAGATCCCGAACGGTGCAGCGACCCTGGAGGCCGACTGTTTCGAAGATCACTTTCACGGATGCGGCCTCGCTGGCGTCGCGCGTGTTGAACAAAGCCACGTACTTATCCTTGGCATCCGGCACATCGGCGACCCAAGCGATGAGGCCATCGTGGCGGTACAGCTCGCGATGGTTCGTGCTGTTCTGATTGACCGCCAGGACCTCGTCGTTGGTCAGCAGCGACAGGGTGAACTTGTCGTTGCTGGGCAGGTCTCCGCCGAACATCAACGGAGAGCGGAAGATGGACCAGAGCGTCATCAGGGTGATCTGCTCGTCTTTGGTCAGGCGGGTGCGGCGGTCATCGCCGCGTTCGCCCCGAATGCTGATGCGGCCCAAGGGGAGCATGTCGGCGTCGGGCCAGTGGCCGGGCCCGACGTGAGGAGCCCAGTTCCGGCAGCGCTCGAACATTTCCACGATGTCCACCCAGCGATCCCAGAAGTCGTCGCTGATGCGCCAGAGATTGGCGTGCGTCTTGACGTGTTCGGCGGCCTCCAGCGGGGTCGCCCCCGGCGAGGTGCTCAGAACCATCGGCCGGCCGCAACCATCGATGGCTTTGCGGATCAGTTCGATCTCGGCGCGATGATAGGGCCGCGACAAATCGTCGATCTTGACGTAGTCCACGTCCCACGAGGCGTAAAGCCGGAAGATCGAATCGTAATACTCCTGCGCGCCGGGCCGGTCGGCGACGATCGTGTACATGTCCCGCAGCCATGGGCACTGCTGCTCGGTGCTGTAAACATCCGTCGCCCGCGCGCTGCTGCCGAGGATCGGCGTGTTCTTCCGGACCGCCTCGACGGGGATGCCCCGCATGACGTGAATGCCGAATCGGAGTCCCTTACTGTGGATGTAGTCGGCGAGAGGCTTGAAACCCCTGCCGCCGGCCGCTGACGGAAAGCGGTTCACCGCTGGCAGGAACCGGCCGTACTCGTCCATCACATAGCGAGGATCGGTCTGATTGTAGCCGTGCGCCTTGGTGTTCTCGACGAACCAGCGGATGTCCACGACGACGTATTGCCAGCCGTGCGACTGGAGATGCGCGGCCATGTAGTCGGCGTTGGCCCTCACTTCCGCTTCTGTCACCGTCGGTCCGTAGCAGTCCCAACTGTTCCAGCCCATCGGAGGCGTCGAGGCCCAGGACCAGAAACCGGATGACAACTCCGAGGCCATACGAGTGGCCACCGCTTCGAGGTCGCCCTGGTCGCCTGAGAACACGCCCGTAATCTTGTCGCTCTGCAACGTTCCGGCGTAGTCAAGAACGAATTCCCAATCGGGCGATGAGACCGTCTGAACGAACTCGATTTTGTTGCCGTCCAACGTGATGTCGGAGAGCTTGACCTCGAACTCGGGCTGGTCTCCCTGGAAATCCTCCGGCCATACGGGCGTCCACGTCCCACGGTAGGCGCCGTCCGCCCCCTTGGCGAACTCGGCACGCGCCGTCACCTCCTGATCGCCGAGGAAGAACTTGAATTCCCACGTCCCGACGAGAGGATCGGCCGCGCGGGTCACCGCCGCAGAACCCAACAGCAAGAAAGCGACGAAGATCGTGGACTTCGTGAGTGTCTTTTCGCTTGCGATACGATTCATGGCCGATCTCCGAGTTCTCCTGGCTGTCGATCCGAAACGACTATCCACTGCGGCTGCGCCTTCGTCGCCGCTGTTTCTGCTTGCGAATCTTCGCGGCCTTCCGAGCCGCCGGGCTCTTGACGCCCGGTTCCGATCCGCCTGCGGCGGATCGGAACCGGAATTCCTCCATCAGTTCGCACAGCCGCTTACGCGCACGGTATCGATTCAGAGGCTGCGACCGTTCCTTCTGCATCTTCACTTCCAGGCCGCTGGGAACATGCCTGAGGACCACGCAACTGGACGTCTTGTTGACCTTCTGTCCGCCCGGGCCTGAGGAACGAATGAACTTCTCTTCGAAGTCCTCTTCGCGCAGCCCAAGCGCCACCATGCGAGCCTCCAACTCCGCCTGCTTTCTGTCCGTCACGCCGAAGTTCATTCTCGCATCACACCGTCAACCAACAACACCCTTCCAGTGGACGACCACTGCCTGCCTACTTGGCCGAGGAGAACCGCACCTTCACTCCCGCTTCGCAGATCATGAAGACGTGAAGGTAGTTCAGCATGAACGTGCGCCCCTTGGCGTCCTCCAGTTCCAGGTACTGAACGAACGGTCCTTTCACCTCGTTGACGTCTTCGAAGGTCCGTTTGCCTTTGACCATTACGTTTCGGCAGGCGCACACTCCCTTGCGCATGTGATAATAGACGTCATAGCGTTTCTTGAGGTCGAAGTTGCTCAGGGGCAAACTGGTTTTCGGGGCTGTCACCTTCTTCGCCTTGGCCATATCGTGCCTCCCTTCTGCCTGCTGGCGCAAGAGGCAATCCTGACACCACGCACGCGGCATCCAACTGCCATGTCATGATTGTACGGCCTGCGCCGAACCGCATCAACGGCCAGCCAATCCGATGTCCGGCTCGGAGTGTCTGTCGCAGTGAACAACGTCTATCGGGCGTTCGCGGCAATCTCGATTTCGGTCGTTGCCGCGACAAGACCATGGGAGCGTGCCGTCAGACGCACTTTGCCCGGCTCGCGCGTGGCCTGAAAGATGGCTAGACCCCTGCCTTGAAGGGCCTTGTGAGTGTTGTCCTGGGGATCGTCGACGCTGCTCAGGTCGCCGTTCTCGATGCCGATGATCCGGCCGGGACCATCCACATCGAAGGTCACCTCGTGGGCGGCATCGGGAACACGCACGCCCTGACCATCGGTGATCTGGAATTCGACGTGGCAGACGTCTTTGCCATCCGCCGACAGGCGCGTCGCATCGGGCGACAGAACAATCCGCGTCGCAGGTCCGGCCGTCTTGAGCGAGAATTCGCAGACCTCGCGTCCGGCGTCTCGCCCTGCCGCTTTCAGGACGCCCGGACGGAACGGGACTTCCCACGTCAACACGCCGTTTCGTGCCTCGGAGAGACGCTGCATGCCAAGCGCTTCGCCGTTGAGGGCCAGTGAGACCTCGTCGCAGTTCGTGAAGCAATTGACGCTGACGCGAGCGCCGTCAGGCCAGTTCCAGTGTTCGGCCCCACCCATGCCCGGCCCCCGCCGGCCCGGACGGCCGGAAACGCAAAGGTAGACCATCGGCTCGTCGCTCCACAGGCTCTGGCGGAACCACGCGATGGGCTTCTTGAACCCGCACAGATCGAGCAGCCCTGCACCGTTGGCGCGATTCGGCCAGCGGCCGGCCTCCCCCAGATAGTCGATCCCAGTCCAGAGGAACTGGCCCGCCACGTAGTCGTTGTCCCGCACCGCCACCCAGGCGTTGTAACTGTCGCCGTTCTCGCTGCCGAAGATGAACCGGCTTGGATAGGTCTTGTGGTCGGCCTCGTAGTGCTGCTCCTGGTAGTTATATCCAACCACATCCAACAGTTGTGGCAAGCCAACCGCGTTGGACATGTCGATGCTCGCCAGGGCCGCCGTCACCGGACGCGTGCGATCCCACTTCCTGACCGCCTCGATGAGCGGCTGGGCGTGCTTGACGAGATTCTCGGCGGGCGGATGCTCGCACCGGTAGTTGTTGCCCAGTACCGGATGGGAGAACGGATCGTTCGGATAGTCGATCTCGTTGCCGATGCTCCACATGATGATGCACGGATGGTTGCGGTCCCTGCGAACCAGGTCTCCCATGTCGCGGACCGACCACTCGGCGAAGACCTCGCCGTAGCCGAACTTGCTGGGCTGGCCCGCGTTCCAGCCTGCGACCCACTTGTTCTTGGGTGGTGTGAACTCGTCGAACGCCTCGTCCTTGACGAGCAGGCCGAGCCGATCGCACATGTCGAGCAGCTCGGGGGCCGGCGGGTTGTGGCTGGTGCGAATCGCGTTGGCGCCGAGGTCCTTCATCAGCCGCAACCGCCGTTCGAGCACCTTGTCCGGCACCGCCGCACCGAGACAACCGGCGTCGTGATGCAGGCACACTCCCTTGAGCTTCACCGCCTTGCCGTTCAGGAAGAAGCCCCTGTCGGGATCAAACGCAATCGTGCGAATCCCAAAGGGGGTGGACACCTCCTGCACGACTTCCTCGCCCGCCTTCAACGCACTGCGGAGCATGTACATGCTGGGCGATTCAAGCGACCACAATTCGGGGTCGGCAATCTTGATATGCGAAACGAAGGTCTGCTCGGCGTCAGCGTCCATACTTGCGGACTGACGGAGACTGGCGACCGCCTTTCCATCCGGCGCCACCACGCTCGAATCGAGCGACAGACTTACGGCCCTGTCGTGATCGTTGCAGACAACCGTCTCGACACGAATTGTGGCGGCCTCTTCACTCACCTCGGGTGTAGTGACATAGACACCCCACTGTCCGATGTGGAGCCTGTCGCTGATGTGCAGACGTACGTGTCGATAGATGCCCGAGCCGGTATACCAGCGCGAATCCGCGAACTTCGTGTGGTCGACGCGGACCGCAATCACGTTTTCGTCATCTGCGAACTTCACGTGACGCGTCAGGTTGTACTGGAAGCTGGAATAGCCGCACGGCCGCCGGCCGACGAAGTGGCCGTTGATCCAGACCTCGGAGTTGTGGTACACGCCGTCGAATTCGATGACCACGAGCTTGCCGCGGTTCGCCGCATCCAGCTTGAAATGCTTGCGATACCATCCGATCCCGCCGGGGGCGTAGCCACTGCCGCTGGCGTAGTCGGCGCTGAATGGCCCTCCCACACTCCAGTCGTGAGGAACATCCAGCATTCGCCAGGCCGAGTCGTCAAAGGCCGGCATCATCGCCGTCGCGAAATCCCCCTTGCTGAAACGCCAGTCGAAATCAAAGTCCATCGCACCCAGCGGCATCGCCGCCATGAGAGGGATGATGGCTGCCATGCAGATCCAGACAACTCGTCTCGATTGATTCATGTGAATGCCACTCCCACCCTGCGCACCGTGTTATCGTCTGTCGAAATAGCTCAGGTCCCACTGGTCGAGCCACGTGAGCGTGAACGTTCCATCCGGCCGGATTACGAGCGGCAGCCACACGTACCGGGAATCGTGCAACCGCCTGGGCATCCAGCGGTCGGCCATGAAGATGTAGCAGCCAGGCCTGCCCGCCACCGGGAACACACACGTGCTCTGCGTCTGGAAGGTCGTCTCGGCCTCAGGCCCGACGCACGGATTGTCCTTCGACTCCCAGGGGCCGAGGATGTGGTCGGCGACGGCGTAGTCGGCCGGGTTGGGCTGCCATCCCGTGCAACCTGACGTGATCAGGTAGTAGCGATTCTGGAACTTGAACGGCGCGGGCGCCTCGCGGTACTTTCCGATCAGGATGCGTGCCCACGTCTGGCCCTGCACGATCGGACTGGCGGGCGCCGTAAAGTCGTCGTTGAGTCGAACGATGTACATCGTCGCGTTGTGCTCGGAGGCATAGAATGCATAAGCTTTGCCGTCGTCGACGAAGAGGTTCATGTCGCGGTAGGTTCCGCCGAATTCCTTCTGCCGGTCGGGGTCATCGTCCTTGTATCCGAAATCGTACTGGATGGGCCGCATGTGATGGACGAAGACAAACGGTCCCTCCGGCCGGTCGCTTTGGGCGACACCCGCCCGGGCGAAGTGGTAGCCCCATTGCTCAAGGTGCATCCACATGACGTACTTGCCCGTCTTCGGATTGAAGACGACCTTGGGCCGCTCGATGAACGTTCGGTCGCGGATGTCGGAGGACAGCGATTCCTGCGGGAAGGGCACGCCCTCGTGCTTCCAGCGATACAGGTCGGTCGAGCTGTAGCAGGAGACCCCCGTCTGGCGGCCTGGGGTGCGGTCTTCCCCATACCAGTAGTACGTGCCGTCCCGTGTCAATACCACCCCGCCATGGGCCTGGATGGGCTTGCCGTCCGTGTCGAGCCAAACCTCGCCCGGCACGAACCGGTCCTCTTCACCTTGCGCCCAAGCAGGGTCTCCAAAGATAAAGCACCACAACGCAATGTAAGCCAATACAACCACAGTGCAAACTGCTTTCATATCTCCACCTCAGGTCACGTCACTGCGAAACGGAATTGACGTCTTCTTCCGGCACAGCATCAGCGTGTTTTGGCCAAAGGCTTTCGACGCCACCACGTGGCCAGGATCGAGCCGGAGACGTTCATCCACGGTCCGAAGATGGCCGGCGCCAGCGCGGCCTTGGCGCTGGCGAGCGTCTTGAGGGCCAGACCGGAGGCCATCCCGCCATTCTGGAGCCCCACCTCGATAGCCACCGTCCGGCATGCGCTTTCCTGGAGCCGAAGCAGTCGAGCGCCCCAGTAGCCCAGCACATAACCGATGCCATTGTGCAGCATGGCCGCGAAGATGATGTACGGGGCGATCTTCATCAGATCATCACGCGATTGGGCCGTGATGATGCCGATGATCAGGCAAATCCCCGCCATAGAGACAACCGGCAGGACCTTGTCCATCCAGTTTTCGGGCCCCTTCAACCAGACACCGATCACCAGCTTGGCCAGCGCCACGATGCCGATCAGCAGCAGGCCCACCACAAGCCCGTCCTTCCCAAGGCTGCCATTGCCGACTGTGACGATGGCTTTCGGAGCATACACTGCAATGAGTGTCGCGGCACCGACGCTGACGACGGCGACGAGCCCCAGCACCCATCCCCGATCGAATACCCTTCGTCGGCCGTACAGCATGTAGTTGGCCAGCAGACCGGCCACGATCGGAACGATGATCATGTTGATGATCGTGAACATCATCCCGAAGAACGGGACCGGGACCATCTTCCCCGCCAGCAGTTCCATCATCAGCGGCGTCATGACGGGCGAGGCCAGCGTCGAGCAGGCCGTCATGGTCACCGACAGGGCCACATCGCCACCGGCCAGGTACGTCATCACGTTGGAGGCGACGCCGCCGGGACAGGCCCCGATCAGGACCACGCCGGCCGCCACCTCCGGCTCAAAGCGAAAGCCTTTGGCCAGTGCAAAACCAAGCAGGGGCATGATGGAGAACTGAAGAACGAAACCGACGAAGACCGGCCAGGGCATTTTGACGACGCGGGTGAAATCGGCCACGCTCAGGGTCGTGCCCATGCCGAACATGATGATCTGAATCAGCGGGACGATCAAAATGGCGAGGTCGAAGCCGGGCCAGGTCATGAAGGCCGCCGGGTACACCATCGAAGCGGTCACGAAGGCGAACACCCATACCGTGAAGGCGAAACTCTTCAGAACCGGATGGCTCATGCAATACAACGCCAGCGACGCGAACGTCACGATCAGCGCAGGCCCCGAGACAGCCCGATGCCCCATGACGAACGTAGCGATCGCAACCACCAGACCGACCGCCGATACGATCCAGCAGCGTCTCAATACCGAGCGTCCCATTGGCACACATCTCCCTTGATTGACTAACTTCAACGGGTGGCAGCCTCAAGCGCAGCTTGGGGATGGCCATCTTGGAGACCATCCCCATCCCGATAGCCATCGGGATGAGGCTGCCACCCGTCTGCAAGTCGCATCTCTAACTCCACAGCCGGTCGTTCGAGCGATCCTGGTTCCACTCCTCGGTGGGCGCGAACAACTCTTGGCCGCGTTCGAGGTGTTTTTGGATCACGTCGAGGTTCAACTCGATGCCCAGTCCGGGTCCCTCCGGGACACGGGCGAAACCGTCGGTGTGGAACGGCTTGTCCACGCCGGTGACGAGGTCTTCCCACCAGTCGACATCGACGGAGTGGTGCTCCAGGGCGATGAAGTTCTCCGTCGCTGCGGCGCAGTGCAGATTGGCCATGAAGCACACCGGCGTTCCCGCAAAGTGCAAAGCCATCGCGATGCCGTTCTGCTCGGCGTAATCGCCGATCTTCTTGGTTTCGAGGATGCCGCCGGCGGTGGCCAGGTCGGGATGCACCATGTCGACGGCGCGCTCGTCGATCAGCTTCTTGAAGCCGCCGTCGAGTGTGTAGATGTCCTCGCCTGTCAGCAACGGCACGTCGATGGCGTTCTTGATCTCTTTGAGCATGTCGGTGTATTCCCACGGGACCATGTCTTCCAGCCAAGCCAGCGCATAAGGCTGCAGGACCTTGCCCAGCTTGATGCAACTGTTGACGCCGATGTGGCCAAAATGATCCGAAGCGACCGGGATCTCCCAACCGACCACTTCGCGGACCTCGGCAAAGCGTTCGGCCATCAACGCAGCCCCCTTGTCGGACAGTTGGATCGCGGTGAAGGGGTGTTTGCCCCGCCAGTTGGCCTGGCTCGTCGGATAGCTCAGCGCGCCGGGGACGTTGCGCATGGTCTGGATGCCGCAATCGTACTTGAGGAACGTGAATCCCTGCTCGATCCGTTTTTTCAGGCCGGTCACCTGGCCATCCGGCGTGTCGGCATACAACCGGATGCGGTCGCGGTATCGACCGCCCAGCATCTGATACACGGGCACGCCGTATGCCTTGCCCGCCAGATCCCACAGCGCCATCTCCACGCCGGAGACGCCGCCGCCCTGCCGAGCATGGCCGCCGAACTGCCTGATCTTCTTGAACAGCCTCTCCACGTTGCACGGGTTCTCTCGCAGCAGGCGGCTCTTGAGCATCAGCGCGTATTTCTCGCTGGCCCCGTCGCGGACTTCGCCATAGCCGCAGATGCCCTGATTGGTGTCGATGCGAATCAGCGGACAGCGCATCGGCGCCCGGACCACCACCGCAACCCGCAGGTCGGTAATCCGCAGTTCCGACGGACTGGAATTGCGCTGGACGTTCTGTGTCGCGCAGGCGATCTGCTCTTCGATGGGCGCGTCGACCATACCCGCCAGAGTCAGGCCGGCAAAGCCGGCTCCGACGGTCTTCAGCATGGAACGTCTCGAAGTCGCCATCTCGTGTTGTCGCTCGTTCGTCTTCATGAGTCCTCTTCTTATCATGACAAAGGCTTCGATCCTGTGGGTCCTACCAGTTTCGTGTCTTGGGATCGAGCATCTCCTCGATCACCTGCTTGGGCACCGGCAGTTCGTCGATGTTCTTCTTGAGCCAGTCTCGGAAGTCCTCACGGATTTCGGGCGTCCACCGGCTGTCGATCTGTCCCGGCGTATACTTGCCTTCCTTCAAACGCTGGTGACCGAACATGTCACGCAGGGTGATGGCCTCCGATTCAGTGACCACCTTCTCGGCCAGATGGGCGGGAACGAAGACGATCCCTTCGCGTTTGGCCAGCACCACGTCCCCCGGACAGGCCACCGCGCGCCCGACGCGGATGGGCACGTTGATCGCACTGAGCATCACTTCCTTCAAGTAGCTGGGGTCGGCGCCCTTGTGCCAGGCGTTGAACCCTTCGATCTCCTCGATGCCTTCGAGATCACGAACACCGGCGTCGAAGATGACGCCATTACCGCTTCTGGCATAGATCGCGTTGGCGAGGTTGTCGCCGATCAGCGTGCCGTCAAGAACCTTGCCGAACCCGTCGGCAACGTAGACGTCACCCGTCTGGAGCATGTCGATGGGCCAGGAATTGGAGTTGCCCAGGCGCCCTTCGGCGTGTCCCTGGTCCATGATCGCCTTGTTGAGGTCGGGCTGCATGGGCATGTACTGCGCGGTCAGCACGCGGCCGACGATCGCCTCGTCGGGACGCATAACCTGCCAGCCCAGCGCCGTCTCGTAGCAGTTGTGATAGCCGGCGCCGCTGACGATGCCCCAGGCCATCGTGACTGGCACGTTCCGCATCCGTTTGAGCAGATCATCGGACACCATCGGCCGACCGTCGGCCATCCGAGGCCCGGTCCATTTCGACGTGCACTGCAGCACGCGGACGGGACAGGAAATCACGGGCGGTGCGATGCCGCCGTCGGCCGCCTGGATGCGGAGATTCCGCCAGCGCACCTCGTAGCGACCGGCCTCATTCCCGATGCCGTGCACCTGGAGGCCGATGACGCCCCGCGCGGTCATGCTGTCCCGCAGATCCACACAAGGAACGTCGTTGACCCATGTCCGGATCCGGTCGCTCTTGCACTCGATGCGGTACTTGTTCCACTGGCCGTCCTTGAACGCCTTGCTCGCGACGGGATCGCTCGTCGTACTGGCCAGCATGAACCCGCGGCGCGCCTCGTCGTAGATACTGCCCGAGGAACCTGCCTTCTCGGTAGCGATCTCCACTTGATAGCCGTAGACGCGGTCGGCCGGAATCACCACCGACTGAGGCTTTCCGTCCCGACCGGCAAACACGAACGCCATCTCCGTCGGCGCGATCTGACTGCGGACCTGCACACCCGAATTCAGCCTCGGGTCCACCTTGACCTCGAACTCCAGTACAAAGTCGCCGTACTGCCGGTCCGTGCAAAGAAACGTGTTGGGACTTCCCTTGACTGTCGTGCCGACGATTTCCTCGCCCTCGACGTGGTACCTGGCGGTGCCGCTGTGGACCGACCAGCCGCTCAGCGTCTTGCCATCGAACAGAGAAACCCACTGGTCCCGATCCTGGCTCTGGGCCGGATCTGCGCCAATGGCAGCGAGCAGCAGCACAATCGCCGCTCCAAACACCCATCTACGATTCATACGGCACCCCTTTCACCTGTTGATGTCACGCAATATCGCTTTCTGGGCAAATGCCTCCAGGCGTTCACGCACGTGTCGTCGCACGTCATCGATAGCCCTCCCGTGTCAGCCGAATCACCGCGTCGACATTGTCGCGGTCGATGATCGCCGCTCCCGCGTCGATATCCGACGGCTGGATCTGGTAGCGGCAGTAGAGCGCAAGCTGCACGACGGGATAGAACCCCTGGATGTACGGCTGCTGATCCACGGTGCAGCGAATCACGCCGGCTTTGACCAGACGCAAGGTGGTATCGGACAGGTCGAACCCGGCCGACCAATACCCCTGGCCCGCGAAGTGCTTCTCGAGGGCCAGACCCGCCGCCTCGGTGTCGGATTGACCGGTCCCAAGGACGATACGGATGTTGCTGTGCGTGCGCAGCGCTTCGGCGATGCGCTCCGCACCTCTAGCCGAATCGTTGCCCGTGACGAGCACGGTCCATCGGACCCCTTTGTCCTTGAGCACGTCCTGCAAGCCTCGTAAGCGGTCTTCGAGCGCCGAGACCCCTTCGTCGTGCATCGTCATCAAAACGTGTGCATTGGCGGAAATCTCCGGCAGCAGTTCCGAAGCCAGCGACCGCCCCGCTTCATAGAGCCGCTGGTTGACGCTGCTGAGCCTTGCATTGGGCGAGGCGTGGTCGTCCACGTTGAACGCGACCACCGGCACCCCCCGGTCGATGGCTTCCTGGACCACGTCGTCGAACGCCTCCGGGTCGATGAGATTGAGCGCGATGCCGTCGTAGCCATCCCTGACCGCCCGGCGTACCATCGCTGCCTGAGCCGGGACATCGACGCCTTCGGTGCCGAGAAAATCTGCTTCCACGCGCATCATCTGTGCGGCATCGCGCACACCCTTCTTCACCGGCCCGAAAAACTTGGCATCGACCGTGCAAGTGATGAACGCAAACCGCAGCGGCCCGTCCTCCGGCAGGCGGCTCGGCCGGCCCATGCCGCAGCCGACAACCATCATCGCAACAATCGACACTACAAGGAGCCGCATGACGTCACCTCTCAAGGATCGACGGATTCGCTATCGGAACACGACGTACAGAACAATCATCGTCAGCGCCAGCAGCGCGCTGAGGAATTTATAGTTGCCCAGGCCGGGCCAGCCCTTCTCGCGCAGGGGCTCCAACGGAGACTTCCAGACCAGGGCCATCCTCTGCTCCGTCGGCTCATCCGGGAAGGCGAGCGAAAGGACGATCATCACCGCCCCGCAAAGGCACGCGAGAAGGAAGCTGATCACCATGAAGTTCAGGAATCCGAAACTGGGATGAGCCGTCTTGAACGCCGCCAGGAGCTTGGAGAAGTCCAGAAGGAAGACGACGAAGCCAACCGCCGAGCCGGTGATCAACGTGATGAACGACGCCTTCGAAGAGGCTCTCCTCCAGAACACGCCGGCGACGAACACCACGGTGATCGGCGGCGCCAGGTAGCTGATCGCGGCATTGATGCCCTGAAAGACCGTGGGGAAGCGGCCGCACAGGGGCGACCAGACCACCGCCAGGACTATTGCGACAAACGTCACGATCCGCCCGATCATCACAAGCTTGTCTTCCGACGTGCCGGGCGCCCAGCGTTTGTACAGATCGTAGGAGAACAACGTGGCCGCCGAGTTCAGAGCGCCGGACACCGTGCTCATCAGCGCCGCCATCAGGGCGGCTGCAACGACGCCCTGCAAGCCGACCGGCAGCAGCGTGCCAATCATGTGCGAGTAGGTCAGCGCAGCGTCGGGCTGACCTGCCTCATTCAGCGGTAGCGGTGGAATCACGCCCTTCGCTATCAGGGCCAAACAGACCAGACCCGGCAGCACGAAGATGAACACGGGCAGGATCTTGATGAAGCCTGCGAACAAAGCGCCCGTCCGCGCGTGGTTCTCGTCCTTGGCGCCGAGGACGCGCTGCACGATGGTCTGGTCGGTGCACCAGTACCAGATCCCGATGATCGGATAGCCCAGAAACACGGAATACCAGGGCAGCCCCGAGGCGTCGCCCGCCGGACGCAGCACGGTGAGCTTCACCGGGTCCACCTGCTCGGCCAGTTCGCTCCAGCCGCCGACTTTGACCAGACTGATCGCAGTCAGAACAAAGGCGCCGGCCAGGAGAATAATCGTCTGGACCGACTCAGTGAGCACCACCGCCATCAGGCCACCGACCATCGTATACAAGCCGGTGATCGCCGCGATCAGGACGATGCTCCACATCTTCGGTATCCCGAAGAGACCCTCCAGGACGGTCGCTCCGGCGTACAGCGAAAACCCGATGTGGATGAAGATCGCCGAAATGATCGACAGGATCGCCAGCCAATCCCGGCTCGCCCGGCTGTAGCGCTTCTCCAGGAAATCAGGCAGTGTCGCCACGCCCGAGCGGATGTAGAACGGCGCGAAGAACAACGCCAGCGCAATCAGCGTGAACGGCGCCATCCACTCGAAGTTGCCATAGGCAAGGCCGTTCGTATACCCTTCCTCGGCGAGACTGACCAGATGAACCGTCGAGATGTTGGTCGCGAACAACGCCAGGCCGATGACGGGCCAGCGCAGCGTCTTGCCCGCGAGGAAGTACTCGTCCGCTTTGTCGCGGGCGCGCCGGCGCAGACCCGCCCAGCATCCGAGGGCAAGGATCCCCACAATGTAGGCAACGATGATCGCAGTGTCGGCCCAACCGATCTGCACGGAGCTCTCCTTACAGAAGAATCCTTTCACATAGCGCCACGGCAGGGGCGAATAATCATTCGCCCCTACGGGTTATCGTCCGTCCCAGTTGGCGGTCTGTCCGCGAGGAAGAGTCAACTCAGCGGTGAGGTCCCCATAGCGAAGCCGACACGGTCGGCCCACAAGAGAACGAACGGTCGTCGAGACAAGCCGTCCGTCTTTCCACTCGATATCCACCTCGAAACCGCCGCGGGCGCGAAGCCCTCTGACCGATCCGCTCGGCCAGGCCTTGGGCAGTGCCGGTAGCAACTCGATCCGATCCGTGTGGCTTTGCAGCAGCATCTCCGCGATGCCGGCTGTGGCACCGAAGTTGCCGTCGATCTGGAACGGCGGATGCGCATCGAACAGATTGGGGTACACTCCCCCGCCGTCCTGGTAGTCGGTCCCCTTGAACGCCACGGGCGTCAGGAGATTGCGCAGCAACGTATACGCATGGTCGCCATCGAGCAGACGGGCCCAGAAGTTGATCTTCCAGGCGCGGCTCCATCCGGTGCCGCCGTCACCGCGAGCGTTCAGCGAGACCGCCGCCGCCTGGGCCAGTTCCGGCGTGGTGCGCGGCGCGATCTGGCGTCCCGGATGCAGGCCGAACAAATGCGAAACGTGCCGATGCTGGTCCTTGGGATCGTCGCGGTCGGTCACCCACTCCTGCAACTGGCCCCACTTGCCGATCTGTGGGCCGAGCAACTTGCCTCTCAATTCAGCCAGATGATTGCGGAACTCGCGGTCGATCCCCAGTTCGTCTGCTGCCTCGATCGTGTTGGTGAACAGGTCCCAGACCAGCATCTGATCGTAGGTGACGCCCTGCTCCTCGGGGCCATGCTCGGGCGACCAGCCGTCAGGGGTCACCAGCCGGCCGTTGGGTAGCGCGACCAGGCGGTCTATCCAGAAGTGGCACACTTCCTTGAGGATCGGATACGCCCTGTCACGAAGGTAGGCCTTGTCCTGTCCGAAGGCGTAGTGCTCCCAGAGATGCTGGCAGTACCACGCGCTGCCCGGCGGGTTCCATCGCCAGCTCGAACCCCCGTAGATGTTGTTCTCAGTCTGGACCGTCCAGCCCCGCTCGCACTGGTAGTACTCCTGTGTCGCCCGCTTGCGGACCTGCCGCTGGTTGTCGATGTAATCGACGAAGGGCACGTGACAATCCGCCAGGTTGGTCGGCTCGGCGGGCCAGTAGTTCATCTGGACGTTGATATTCGAGTGGTAGTCGCAGCGCCAGGGAGGGTTGTTGCTGTGGTTCCAAAGCCCCTGGAGATTGGCAGGCAGACCGCCGGGCCTGGATGAACTGATCAGCAGATAGCGGCCGTACTGAAAGAACAGCTCCTCGAGATCAGGATCGTTCTTCCTGTCGCGGTGATACGCGAGAATCCGCTGGTCGGTGGGCCGAGCCAAGGTCTCGTTTGAAGAAGCGCCCAGGTCTAATTCCACCCGGTCGAACAGGGCCTGGTAGTCGTCGACGTGGGCCTTTCGCAACTCGTCATACGACTTGCGCGCCGCGCCTTCGACGGCCTGCACGAGACGTTCGTGAGGATGCGGTCCCCGCCAACCTCGATCCGAACGGTTCACGTAGTTGGTGCCAGCGGTCAACAGGATCGTCAGGCCATCGGCCATGGAGAATCTCAGCCTTCCATCCGTTGCCTGCACATCCGCCCCTTCACAGAGCAGGCGTACCTGCGCCTCGTATTCAAGACCATTGTCCAATCGGCCCGATGCAACAAGCCCATTGCCCTGGGCCTGAACCGGCGCATCGTGGGCGTCACTCAGCCCGAGAGTCCCGTTGTAGCTGCCCGGGCGGCTCGCCGTAAATCGCAGGACCATCACACGGTCGGGATGGCTGCAAAACGCCTCACGCTCGTAGACCACTTCGCCCCTGCGGTAGCGGACACGGTGCGTCGCCGTGGTCAGGTCCAATTCGCGCCGGTATTCGAGCGGGGCCGCGTCGCCGCCTGCCGACAGATCGAGCACCAGATCGCCGAAGTTCTGGTACGCGCCGGTGTCCTTCTCGTCGCCGGTCCACAGGCTCTGCTCATTGAATTGGATGCGGACGGTGTCCACGCCGCCGAAGAGCATCGCACCAAGCGAGCCGTTGCCGATGGGCAGGGCCTCGGTCATCCAATCGGTCGCCGGCCTGTCGTAGCGCAGGGCAAGGTCGGTCCGCGAGCCTGCAGGATGGGCTCTAGCCCATGCTGTTCTTGGGCCACCCACGAATCCAGCCAGCGCGTAGACCAGGCCCGCCTGCCAGTTGATCGCAATCTCGTTGGTGCGATAGTCCTCCTGCTCGTCGCGCCAGCCGGTGGCGGAGTGTCCGCCTCCGATGACGTAGCCGGGCCAGGGTTGTTCGATCCCATCGGCCCCGCAGCGGCGGTCGTGCGGATGCATGGCCGGATCGATTCCCAGCCCCGTGACATAGGAGCGGTTGTAGTAGTTGCGGCCGAACAGGTGGGCGATGGCATCCAATGCGGCGTTCAGATATTCGGGCTTCGGCGAGAGCCTATACGCCACTTGAAGGTTCAGCACCTGCCGTGCGGCCGTGCCGTTGCAGCCCCAGTAGTAGCGCCGCATCGCACGGCCGTAGACATCCTCATTCGCCTGAGCAACCAGCCGATCGGCGGTGGAGAGCACATCATTGCGCACGCTCGCCAGCAGCCCGGCGTTCTTCCCCTCGCGTTTCGACAGGACGTAGGTAAACATCGCGAGATTCCGCACGTTGCCCCAGTCCCAATCCTCGTCAATCGTGCCGGCCTGAGCAGGCCTCCTGCCGCGTGCAGGTGGCGCCGCAGCTCGCTCCTCGAAATCCTTCAGGCACCGGGCGTCGCCGGTGGTCTCCCACATCTCGATGGCCGCCCAGAGCCGGTCGTCGGAATCGCTGGTCTGATACCCGCCCGTTCGGAAGTCGCCTTGCTGGAATCGCTTCTCTTCGGGGTTGGCCAGCAGAAAGGCGTAGCTGGTCCGCGCAGCGTCGAGGCACTTCTGTGCGTAGGCGGCGTCGTAGGGCTGGAAGCAGCGGGCGGCCATAGCCATCATCGCGACGAAATCGGCGGTCGCGGCCGAGCTCCATTCGGTGAAATAGCGTTTGGCGTCATCCTTCTCCGGCATGACGAAACCCGAGAAGCTCGTCCTCGTCAGCTTGTGTGAGACCCTGCCCGAGCCGTCCGGGTATGGCATCTTCAGCAGCCAGTCGGTCTCCCACTTGAGCTCCTTGAGGAAGTCCGGATAGCCCCGCGCGGTGTCAGGAAGACCGAGCGAAAGATCCTTGAGCTTGTCCTGGAAATGGTCCCACGCCAGGAACAGACAGCCGACGGTGATCCCGGCGTTGACGGTGTACTTGCCGTAATCGCCTGCATCATGCCAGCCCCCGGTCCCGCCTCTCTTGACGCCCTCGCGTCCCAGGTAGTCCTCGTAGCCGTCGTCCAGGTGGCAGGCGGGGTGGGTGTAGCGAACCCCATTGTGGACGCCCTCGACGGCGCAGCCGCACCGCCAGAGATAGAAACCGCGCATTGCTGTGACATAAGCGAAATCGTAGACTTTCTCGCCGATCTCGAAGTCGATCGAGCGTCCTACGCCGGGGACGTCGAGGTAGAACTTGCCGTCGCTGTGCAGCTCTGAGAAATCGGCAATCCAGACGTCCTGGCTCACATCTTCCTGGCGTCGAGGTCCGGCCGCCCGGCCCGAGTATACCACCGCGCCGTTGGAGGCGCGCTTCACGGCGAAATCGGAGCAAGACGCGGCGATCGACGCCTTCTTCGCCAATCCGGGAAGAAAGCCGAGCGAATTGAGACGGATGTCCGAATCTGCCGCCGGAACCTCACTCGTGATCGACAGGGCAATCACTGCAACAAGCAACAGACGTCTCTGCATTCTCATACCTCCTTCAATCCGCGTGCGACCCGTGGAAGGCGGATTCGATCTCGAACCGGCACACTGGGACGAGTCCGAGACATCGTCCCCGATGGGTCAGCGTCCCCGGCCTCGCATCGGACGGCCTCTCATGACCGCCTCGGCCCGGCTGTTGACGTCGTCCGAGACGTTCAGATCGCGAATCTTCTGCGCCAAATCACGGGCGGCCTCTCGATCCCGGCGAAGCATACTACCCGCCAGCTCGACCGCCGCCAGGGCCGCCTCGGCCTTGAAATCGCCTTCCTTGGCGAGAGCCAACAGGCGTTCGGCGACCTTCGGACTCGGCACCGCTCCCATCGCGGCCACAACCTGCCGCTTCTCGTCGTCCCGGCGGGCATTGTCGAAGGCCTTGAAACACAGGTTCACGCGGTCCTCGAGTGGAGCTGAGTCGCTGGTCACGATCAGACGCAGCGCTCCCCGCATCGCGAGGACATAGTGCGTCAGCGAAGTCTCCGAATTCGATGCGATCTTCATCAGGACGTCGGCCGCGGCGAAGTCTGGCCAGTTGCCGAGTGTGCGAATCCCCGCCTCGCGCAGGGCCTCGTCGGACGACTGCGCGGCCTCTGTGACGACCTGCAGAGCCGCCGGGCCGCCCGCCGCGTCGAGGGACATCAGCAGGGTAACCTTGACCTCGCCGGTGGAGTTCCTGACTCGTTCGATAACCGCCTCGGCCGCTGCCGCCTTGTCGGGAGCCTTGGTCAGCGCTGCCCGCAGGGCCGCGCCGGCGCTGCTGCGAGCACCCTGGCCGCTCGTCTTGGCGACGAGATCGGCCAGCGTCCCGGCATCAACCATGTCCGCGACGTCCACCATCGCCTTGAAGGCAGCCGAGCTGATTTCCTCATTCGCATCGGCGGCATAGCCCGTCAAGGCTTCCGCGACTCCGGGGACCCGGCGTTTGCCCAGAAGACCAATCGCTGCGCTGCGCTTCTTCACATCGCCCGAGGCCGCACTGGCACGGATGACTTCCTCCACGCGAGGGCCGGCCATCAATGCGAGCCCTTCGCGAGCGGCCCGCTGAACAGCACCCGAACCATTCACAGCAATGTCCAGCAGCGCCTCAGCCGACTCATCGCAACCAATTTCCGTCAGCGTGTCGATCGCCGCCAGACGCACCGCTTCATAGTCGCTGTGCAGAACCCTCTTGACCGGACCGACAGACGACAGATCGCCACGGTCGGCAATCAGGCCGAGAACCTGAACCTGGTAGTGAGGAGGCAGTTCCGGCAGCACGCGTGCAAGCGCCCGCATCGGGGCGGTCGTCGGCGCCTGACGCGCCACCTGTACCGCAACGCGGCCTACCCTCGGATCGCCATCTCGAATGATGTTGACGATCTCTCCGGTGGCCTTGTCGGGGTCGCACGTCATCAAGCCGTTGATAGCCGCCACGCGGATGCTAAACGGGTTCGGGCCGTTGGGATCGCGAGTCAGCTTCGTCGCCCAGTTGTAGACGGCGACGTAGAGCTTGCCGGCATTGACCACATCGTTGTGCGCAGTCCTCTCCTGGGCGATGTCGATCAGGGCCTGTGCGACCTTCACTGAGACCGGACCCAGTGGTTTGTTGAGCGCGCCGAACAGGGCCTTGGCGCTCGCAGCGCCGCCGGTGTTCGCCAGCGCGGACGCGGCAGCAGACGCAACATTGGGGTCCGCATCGCCCAGCGATTCGGCAATCCTCTCGATCGCCTCGGCCGCATGGCGTTGCCCCAACGCGTTGAGCAGGCCGATCTTCCACGCGGCCTCTTCCACCGAGGCCAGTTTCTCCAGCAGGGCCTCGGTCGCGCTCGGATCGGGGTTCTTCTCCAGCGCGCGTCGGGCGTAGTCGGCCAGATGCCTGTCGTCGGCCGACATCAACCTGACGAGGGCCGGGACCGACTCGCCCGCGCCGATTCGTTCCAGTTGCAGCACGAACCAGTGACGAACGACATCGGGCATGTCGGCGCGATCGAGATTCGCGACGATCACCTTCGCCATCGCTTGGCGTTCCGTCTCGGCGCCGGGGCGTGCGGCGTACGAGCCCATGTCCTGAAACATGATCTGGTAGTTGTAGCGGCTCGGCACGTCGTCGGCCGACATCAATGGCATCAGGTAGTCGATCGCTTCCTGATAGGCCTGGGCCAACTGCGCCGCGTCCCGCACCGGCGCGTCGGCTTTGCCGCACAACTGCTTGACCAGATCGGCCCCATCCTGTGCTTGTGCACTCGCGGCTAATGCCAGAAGAACCGCGAGGATGATTCCACAATTTGCGATGCTTGAGAGCTTGTTCCTCATCGTCAATTTCCTTTCGATCGACGTCGATATCTGCAGGCCAAGCAGGGGCGAATGATTACTCGCCCCTACAGCACATACGGTGCGCGCCGTGGACGGTCGTACCAGCGCTCGGCGGCCGGATCGTCGAGGATTCGCTCCTCGGACGGGTCCCAGTGGATCGGCCGTCCCAGGCGTTCGGCAATGCCGCTGAGATGGCAGATCGTCGCGGTGCGATGACCGATTTCGGCCGGACAGATCGTCGTGCTGCGCGTCCGGATGCAGTCGATCCAGTTGCCGTCGTGGTCGCTTGAATCGTACAGGTGAATCTCGCTGGGCAGCAGCGGAGCCTGGGCCAGCTCCACCGGCCTGGTGTCGAGCCGGCCGCCGCGACTGACCATCACCTCGCCCTCGGTGCCGATGAACTGGATCATGTGGCCGCCCCAGACGGGGTGATCGCGCAGGACCTTCGTGCCGTCGGCATAGTAGTGGGTCTGGTACTGGTGGCCGGGCCAGCCTTTCGGAACGAATTTGACCGGGCCGGAATCGTCCATGCCCAGAGCCCACTGGATGATATCGAAGTGGTGAGCGCCCCAGTCGCCGTTCTTGCGCGAGCCATATTCCCAGAATCGTCGCCAACCGCCGCCGTAGTCGCCCTTGACCCGTTCGGCGTTGTACGGGAACCAGGGAGTCGGGCCGAGCCATCGATCATAGTCGAATCCCTCGGGAATCGGCTGGGCCGGCAGCGTCGTCGGAGGGGCAAACGCGCCCAAGCTCGTATAAATCGTGTGCACCTTGCCGATCCACCCGTTGCGGACGATCTCCGACGCCTTGCGGAAGGCCCATTCGGACCGCTGCTGCGAGCCGACCTGGAAGACCGTGCCGTACTGCTTGCAGGCATCGCTCATCAGCCGCCCTTCGCGAATCGTGAGCGTCATGGGCTTCTGGCAATACACGTCCTTGCCGGCCTTGATGGCGGCCAGCGAGCACATGGCGTGCCAATGGTCGGGTGTCACCACAAAGACCGCGTCGATGTCCGGCCTGGCGCAGAGCTTTTCGTACTCCAGATAGGCATCGCAGCCCTTATACGCGCCGTCGGCCGCCTGATTGGCGTAGGCTCGTTCGACCTGGCCCTTGGCACTCTCCCGTCGGCGCCCGTCCACGTCGCAGACCGCCAGCACCTGCACATCGTTGCGTCCGAGCATTCCGTGCAGGTGTCCACCCATCATCAGACCCATGCCGATCATGCCCATCGTGATCCGGTTGCTGGGCGCATTGGCGCCGAAGACCGTCGAGGGCACGACGCGGGGAAACACCACGGCCGCACCGAGCGCTGCCGCCCCTTTGAACATGAAGTCGCGACGACTCAGAGAAGGCTTCTTCTTCATCGATTCAATCTCCTGTCTGCATTCGTTCTCAGTCATCCTGTCGATGCACATGTCAATTGCCGTCCGGCTTGAGATCCTCGCTCGGCGGGCCCACCGTGCAGTAGTTGCGAGCCGCCCTGTCCACGCGAGAACCATATGGCGGTGCGGCATCACAGACATGGGTTCCCAAGGCCAACACGAGTGCAACTATAAAGGATATCCCAGTCAATTGCCATTGACCGGTACAGACAAAATCCTGTGCCGCCTGCACCGCAGGGGGCTGGTCCCAAGTCACAGAACAAATCGGTCGAATCCAGGGCAATAACTCCACCGCTCGATCCGTCCTTGCACCGGAACCAACTCGCCGGCCGGAAGGTATACAGACCCGTCCGCGTCCGGAGTCCCGGTGCCGTGCATCCGCGTGGTCGTCCTGACACAGGGTGTCGCCATCGACAGAATACGAACCGAAAGGAGCTTGGGATGAAGCAGATCGCGACCGCCGCAGTAGCCGTATCTGGTTTCTTGAGCGTCGTTTGTGCAAGCGCTTGCGGCGTAGCCGCAGATGAATACTGGCCGACCTGGCGCGGGCCCCAGGTCAATGGAGTCGCGTCGAAGGGCAATCCCCCTGTCACCTGGAGTGAATCGGAGTTCGTCAAGTGGAAAATCGATCTGCCCGGACAAGGAACAAGCTCTCCCATCATCTGGGCTGACAAGATCTTCTTCCTGACTTCGGTGGATACGGGGCAGGCTGGCGCGCCCCCTGCCGCGACAGCACAGAATGGCCAAACCAGAGGGCCATCACGCGGACGTGCCCCAACGACCCTGCACGCATTTGACCTGGTCTGCCTCGACCGGGCAACAGGCACGTTGCTGTGGCAGAAGACGGCTACCAAGGCGGTCCCGCACGAGGGCCACCATCAGGACCACGGGTTTGCCTCGTATTCGCCCGTTACCGACGGCAAGCACATCTGGGCCAGCTTCGGTTCGCGTGGGCTCTACTGCTTCGACATGGATGGCAACCTCAAGTGGTCCCAGGACCTGATCCCAATGACAATCCGAGGGGGCTTCGGGGAAGGCAGTTCGCCGGCATTAGCAGGCGATGCGGTCGTCGTGGTCTGCGACCATGAGGGCGATTCGGCGATCTTCGCCTTCCACAAAGAAACGGGCCAACTCCTCTGGCGCAGGGATCGGGACGAGATGAGCTCCTGGGCAACTCCGGTATCCGTCGAGATCGACGGCCGGATTCAGGTCATCACCAACGCCGCCAACTTCGTCCGCAGCTACGATGCCCGGACCGGCCAGATTGTATGGCAGTGCAGCGGCCAGACGGACAACGTGATCCCGACCCCCGTCCTCGGTCTGGGCAAGGTCTTCTGCACCAGCGGGTTCCGGGGCAGCGCGCTCCAAGCCATCCGGCTGGGCCGAACCGGCGATCTGACCGGCTCGGATGCCGTCGTCTGGCAGGTCAATGAGGCTACGCCCTATGTGCCCTCCCCGATCCTTCACGACGGGAGGATCTATGTCTGCTCGGCGAACACCGAGGTGATCTCTTGTTATGACGCTCGGACGGGCAAACCGCACTACACCAAACAGCGTCTTGAAGGCGTCAAGGGAGTCTATGCGTCGCCTGTGGCCGCAGCGGATCGCATCTACTTCGCCGGTCGAAACGGCGTGACCGCCGTAATCAAGAGCGGCGACACGTTCGAGGTCCTGGCACGCAACACCCTGGACGACGGATTCGACGCCTCGCCCGCAATCGTCGGCGATGCCCTCTATCTCAAAGGCAGGAGGCACCTCTATTGTATCATGCGCCCGTAATCGGGCGCTCGGTTGCTCGCGGGCAAAATCTCGACGGCCACTGGACAAGCAACGCAAGATACTTGAAATACAAAAGTTAAGTGCATCTGGATCGGAGGAGGTCCATAGAGCTGACCGTCGGCGGCGTCGGCCCCGAGGTTTCCAGAAACCGACGCCTTGGCCGGGGATCATGGCCCACCTTCGCCTTTGTCAGGTTATAGGACTGCCTCTTGAGGCCTCTGCGGCAAATCCGGCAGAAATCCGATTCGCCCCTCCGTAAATCACCGATAGACCCCATTCTGATCTCCTGGAGATAAACTGGATAACATAATCCACGTTACAGTAGACCGTTCAGCCGACGAAACCGTATATCTCTTTGATGGAAATCCTGGAGGCCCGATAGAAAAGGGACCGGCTTTACTGGGAATTTGTCAACGTGCGGCGAATCGGCTTCTCAAGTAGCGTGGTCGCTGGCTTGCAGCTCCCACAAACGCGACGTATTCGCGATATCAGGGCCGATCCAAGTCGGAGAGTCTTTCATACCCCGCTGGAAAGGCGGAAAAACGCGGAAAAAGCGTTACGAAACGCGTCTTCAAAGGCACTAATCTGAGCCAGTTATATGTCCGACATTCAGAATCAGAAACGGATTCGCAGTCAAATGTCTTGGTTCAGAGAGGAGTTCAACATGAACGGTCTGAGTCAATCGCGTGTGAGAGGCGTCGCGGCCCTGGCGGCCCTGTGCCTCGTGGCTTCGGTGGCCTATGGCGCCCCGACGAGCCTTAGCAACGGCGTTCCGGTCACGGGGATTTCCGGATCGGCCGGCAGCGAGCAGTTCTACGTGATCGCCGTACCGGCCGGCCAGGATGACCTGGAGATCCGGATTTCCGGAGGAACCGGCGACTGCGATCTGTACGTGCGTAGAGGCGCTGCACCAACGACCACGACGTACGACTACCGGCCCTACAAGGTCGGAAACAGTGAGACCGTGCTCGTGGAGAGCCCCGCGGCCGGCATGTGGTACATCATGCTGCGCGGCTACACCGCATTTGCCGGTCTAACCCTTCAGGCCAGCTATTCGGCCAGCATCACCGTCGTGACGCTGAGCAACGGCGTGCCAGCGACCGGCTTGAGCGACACCACGGCGGGCGAGAAATACTACAAGATCGAGGTGCCCAGCGGACAGACCAAGCTTCAGATCAGCATTTCCGGCGGCACCGGTGACTGCGACCTCTACGTCAAGCAGGGCGCCCTGCCCACCACGGCCAGCTACGACTACCGGCCGTATCTGGTCGGGAGCAACGAGTCTGTGAGCGTCGACAACCCGACCGCCGGGACGTGGTACATCATGCTCAGAGCCTACAGCACCTACACCGGGGTGACGCTGCTGGCCAGCTATACCGGTGGGGTGGGCACGCTCCTTAGCAACGGCGTTCCCGTCAGCGGCCTTTCCGGCGCGCAGGCCAGTTCGAAGATCTACCGCATCGAGGTTCCGGCCGGCCAGACCAATCTGGAGATCAAGATATCCGGCGGCACCGGCGACTGCGATCTCTACGTGAAGCGCGGCGTCGCACCGACCACGACGGACTACGACTACCGGCCGTTCCTTTCCGGCAACGAAGAAACCGTCACCGTCGGCAATCCGACCGCCGGCACATGGTATATCATGCTCCGCGGATACCACGCGTACTCCGGCGTAACTCTGGTCGCCACTTACGGCACGGTTCTGACGCTCGAAGACGGCGTTCCCGTCTCCGGCATCGCAGGGTCCAGCGGCAGCGAGAAGGTCTACAAAATCGAGGTCCCGTCAGGGCAATCCGTACTGCAAATCAGCATCTCCGGCGGCACAGGCAACTGCGATCTGTACGTCCGTCGCGGCGCGGTGCCCACCACTTCGACGTGGGATTACCGACCCTATCTGTCGGGCAACAACGAGACCGTCACCGTCAACAACCCGCCGGCCGGCACGTGGTACATCATGCTGCGGGCCCGCACCGCCTACAGCGGGGTGACTCTCAAAGCGGATTACTGGTTCACCGAGTCAGTAAAGGTCCTCAATAACGGCGTGCCCGTGACCGACATCAGCGGCCCCGCAGGCAGCGAGAAGCTCTATCGCATCGCCGTGCCTTCCGGGCAGACGAAGTTCGAAATCCAGATCTCCGGCGGCACCGGCGACGCCGACCTGTACGTCAAGAGAGGCGTCGCGCCGACGACGTCGGATTACGACTACCGTCCCTATGAGATCGGCAACAATGAAACCGTTACGGTCAACAATCCGCAAAGCGGCGACTGGTTTATCATGATTCGCGGTTACCACGCCTATGCCGGCGTGACGCTCGTGGCCACGTATGGCGGCGGCGGTGGCGGTGGCGATACCGTCACAGCGCTGAGCAACGGCGTTCCGGTGACGGGATTGTCCGGCGCCACCGGCAGCGAGGTCTACTACAAGATCGACGTGCCCGCCGGGCAGTCGAAGCTGGAAATCCAGACCTCCGGCGGCACCGGCGACCTCGACATGTACGTGCGCAGGGACAGCAAGCCCACGACCACGGAATGGGATTACCGCCCGTACCTGAGCGGCAACAATGAGACCGTCACCATCAACAGCCCGGCCGCCGGCACGTACTACATCATGCTGCGAGGCTACCAGGCCTACACGGGCGCGACCCTCGTGGCGACGTACACTCCCGTGACGGACCCGACCGTGATCACGCTGAACAACGGCGTTCCGGTTGCTGGGATCTCGGGCGCGGCCGGCAGTGAGAAGTTCTACAAGATCGTGGTTCCTGCCGGACAGGACTTCCTGAACATCACCATCTCGGGCGGCACCGGGGACTGCGACCTCTATGTCAAGAGAGGCGCTCAGCCCACCACAACGAGCTATGACTACCGCCCGTATCTGATCGGAAACAACGAAAGCGTCGATGTCACCAGCCCCGCCGCGGCCACCTGGTACATCATGCTTCGAGCCTATCAGACCTACTCCGGGCTGGCGCTGGTGGCCTCCTATGGGACAAACAAGGTCGGCAACAATTTCGCGAGCGATCCGGCTTGCGTGGCCCTGTGGCGCTTTGAGTCGGGCCACCTGTTCGCCGATTCGATCGGATCGAACACGCTGAGCCCCGCTACGCTCAGTCCCACCGGCGAGCCCAGCGCAGAGACCTCGGATTACCGGGACGGCGAAGCCTCGGCGGACACGGAATTCGGCTACTTCCGAATCGATGACGCGGACCTGGATCCCGACTTCCCACTGAAGAATGGTGTGGCCACCCCGCAGTTCTCCGTGGCGTTCTGGGTGAAAGCCCGAGAGGGGACCAGTCAGACGACCGGAGCCGGTCTGTTCGCCAAGGGCGCGGAGACCGGTCCCTATACCTACTCCTTCGCCATCGGCCTGTATGAGCCCGCCGGCGCCGGAACGGGCATGATTCGCCTCAACGTCGGACGCGACGGCGGCATGAACTTGTACATATACGATGTCACACTGTCCAAAATCATCCAACGGAATCAGTGGTATCACATGACCGTGACCTATCAGGAAGTGACTCCGACGTCGGGCACACTCAAGTTGTACCTCTACGATCCCAGCGACGACACGACGGTGACATGGACGCAGGCCTCGGCGAATGTCCCGGTCCTCAATGGCCCTCTGGCCCTGGGGCTGTTCCGCTGGAACGACTCGCGATTCTATGGGCTGCTCGACGAGGTCGTCGTCTTCAAGGACGTGTTGACCCCGACAGAGATCAATCAGATTCGTCAGGGCAGCTACGGAAAGCCATAGGATACCTCGGAATGGGCATCGCCCCTGAGCAGATTGGCGTCTAACGTTTTCGATCGGCCCGGTCCTCGACCGGGCCGATCGGTCTGGAATGTGCGGAGTTGATATGATGCGCCGAAGAAATACGCCGGCAACTGAAACCAACAAACAGGCGACCACCCGGAGCTTCCTCAAGTCGGAGTGGCCGCTGTTTCTGTACCCGGCCCTGGTGGTAGCCGCCATTGTCCTTCTCCAGGCGGTCCACCAGTCCATCGAGAAAGACCTGACGCCATCGCAACGGCAGGCGGACCCATCGGCGTCACAAACCACGGCCACGACAGAACAGAATGACCAGAACACATCGCAGGCAAGGTTGCCGGAAGACGGCTCCACGCTGCCTCCCGATGCGCTCGTGCCGTTGCCCGACACCGGCGTGACGGATACAACTCTGGCGGCCGACCGCCTGCGGATGATCGAGGCCCTCCGACGTCGCGCTGAATGGACAGGTTCCGGAGACTCTGTCGGCGGCGGAGACCTGCCACAGGAACTCCAGGCGGTCCACGCCATACTGACGTCGCTGCGACAAGCGGTCCGGGACCAGGACCATTCCCGAATCAAGGAAGCCATGGAGGAGCTGGTTGCGCTTGGCGACGAAGTGGTGGGACCGTTGAGTGACATCGTCGCCGGCGGAACGGACGAAGCGGCCCTGTGGGCGGCCGAAGCGCTGGCCCGAATCGGCACGCCGGCGGCAACGGCCGCTCTGTTCGAAACGCTCGCGCAGATCGAGGACGGTCCGTACAAGGAGCAGATCGCCAAGACCGCGTCGAACATCAGCAACCACGACAGTTGGCCTCTGCTGCTGGATACCCTCCAGGGCACGGAAGACGCGATGGTACAGCGTGCGGCCGGCGCCTCTCTGTCACGAATGGCGGACACTCCCGTCCTGGATGAGATCGTCGCGCGGTACGATGCGGCCCTGACGGAAGAGGAAGCCGCTCGCCTGGCGCAGTTGGTCAGGAACATCAGCTCCCCGCAGGCCAGCGAGTCCCTGCGCGCGCTGGCCGGCGACGTTTCGTCGCCCGCCCTGGACGGTCTGCAACAGGCCGCGATCGAAGCCCTGGCCAACGTCGGTGACGCCCCGTCGGTGAACTACTTACTGAGCAGACTTGAAGCCGCATCGCCTGGAGAGGGCGGCTCACTCTTCAGCACCATCACCAGGATCAGCGCACCGCAGGCCCAATCGGCGTTGCTCTACGCGGCGGCCGGAAGCAAAGATGTCTCGGCCGAACAGGGCCGAACGGCGGCCATCTACGCCCTGGAGAACTACCCCAACGCCGAGACGTGCGCCCTGCTCAACCAGATCGTCGCAGCGGAAGACAACACGGCGGTCCTCACCGCGGCCCTGCGAACGCTCGAGAGCATTCAGAAGACCGTTCCCTCGGTCGCCGAAAACGCCACCTCCAAGGCAGACGCGGGCATCCTGCTCCCGCTGGACCCCCTCCAGAAGTAGGCATCCGTCCCGCCTTGTGCCCGCACACATCTGCGGGAATCGCTACCGAAACAGACGGGAGCGGCACGAGACGTTTCGCCCCTTGCGGTTTGTCCTTTGGGCCTGGATGTGCTATAATCATTGTGCTGAATGGGCCCTCCGGGCCAGCGAGATGCGGCGGATCGGCCTGAGGCACGCTTGGTCCAGAGTCGGTAGGAGAGCTTCGCAGATGGCAGGTCTCACGAGAACACTCCTGGTTTTCATGGTCTCCGTCGCCCTATGGCCGAATCCTGCATCTGCCCAGCCCCCTCAGCACGACCCGACCGACGCGGCGCTGGTGATCAGTGAATTCGTCGCCTCGAACAACCGCAGTCTGCGCGACAGCGATGGCGACTACCCCGACTGGATTGAGATTCAGAACACATCGGCGGACATGGTGGACCTCGACGGCTGGTCTCTGACCGACAACATGGACAATCTGAGGAAGTGGGAGTTCCCGGCCGTCGAGCTTGCTCCGGGCCGCTTTCTCGTCGTCTTCGCGTCGGGAAAGGACAGGCGGGAGCCCCAGGCTGAACTGCATACGAATTTCGCACTGGCTGCCGGCGGGGAATCACTGGCTCTGGTCGCGCCCGACGGAACGTTGGCCCATGCCTACATCGACTATCCGCCGCAGTTCGCCGACATCTCCTACGGGCTCAGCGTCGGAAGCGTCAGTGGCCAGACCGAGACCGTTCTCGTGCCACAAGAGGCACAGGCCAGGGCTTGGGTCCCCGCGGACGGATCGCTTGGGACGGAGTGGATGCTGGCGTCGTTCGACGACAGCGAATGGCTCACCGGCACAACCGGGGTGGGGTATGACTACCCAAGCTACGTCGGGCTCGACGTCAGTTTCACGCGAGGCGTCGCCACCACTGTGTACATCCGCATTCCTTTCCACGTCGCCGACCCTGCCCAAGCGGACCGCCTGATTCTGTATATGAGGTACGAGGACGGCTTCGTCGCTTTTCTCAACGGCTTCGAAGTCGCGCGGGCCAACGCCCCCGACGGGCCGGACGTGCCCTGGAATGCCTCGGCCACCGCCATCCGGGAGGACAGCGACGCGGTCGACTTCGAGGAGTTCGACATCTCGGCCTTCAAGAACCGGCTGGTCGCAGGCGACAATCTCCTGGCCATCCACGGCCTGAACGCGGACCTGGTCAGCTCCGACCTGCTGGCCCTTCCGGAACTGACGGCGATTCACATCGAGCGAATCGACCTGGAGGGTGTTGCAGAGGGATATCTTCTTCAGCCGACGCCGGGGGCCGCGAACCAGGCGGCGATGGCGCAGATCGGTCCAGCCATTCGCGACGTCACCGAGAACCCTCCCGCCCCGGCCGACGACGAGGATCTCGTGATCACTGCCCGGGTCTACCAGACGCAGGCCCCGGTCCTCGGGATGCAACTGGCCTGGGTAGTGGGTTTTGATTCCGACAGCCGGTTCATGACGAGCGACACCGTGACGATGGTGGACGATGGGACCGGAGACGATGCCATGGCGGGAGACGGTCTGTACACGGCGACGATCCCGTCACAGTCCTACGAGCCGGGCGATATGGTGCGCTGGTGTGTCAGCGCGGTTGACACGCGCGGACAGCTCTCACGGGCCCCCCTGTATCCTCATCCCACCGATTCGCCCAAGTACTACGGCACAGTGGTTCAGGACCCACAGATCAATACGGCCCTTCCGGTGCTGTACTGGTTCGTGGAGAACGTCCCGGCGTCGGAAACGCGCAGCGGCGCCCGCTGCTCGGTCTACTACCTCGGGCAGTTCTACGACAACGTGGGCATCCACATCCGCGGCGGCAGCACCTCGGGCGCCCCGAAGAAGCACTTCAAGTTTCAGTTCAATCACGGCGCCAAGTTCGAGTATCGCCAGGACGCCCCACGCGTGAACGAATTCAACCTCAACAGCACCTACAGCGACAAGGCCTACCTGAGGCAGAACCTGGCCTTCGAGTCGTATGACTGGTGCGGCTGTCCGGGCAGCGAGTCGTTCCCCGTTCGCGCTCAGCGCAACGGCCAATTCTACGGCGTGCAGATCTTCATCGAGGAGCCCGAGGAGGAGCTTCTCGAACGGGAGGGGCTTGACCCGGATGGGGCCCTCTACAAGATGTACGACACGTTCAACGCGTCCGGCAGCGCGGAAAAGAAGACGCGGCGATGGGAGGGCCAGCAGGATCTGAGCAGCTTCCGTCGGGCCATCAATAACGCATCGGGGGCCGCAAGACACAACAACATCTTCGACTATGTCAATCTCCCCCTGACGCTGAACTACCTCGTCGCGACGGTCCTGTGCCACCAGAACGATCATCCGCACAAGAATCACTACCTCTATTGCGACTCGAACGGCTCGGGCCAGTGGTGCTTCCTGCCCTGGGACCACGACCTGACCTGGGGCTCCAACTGGACGGGCAGCTCCTATCACGACTACATCTACGCCGACGACGACCAGGTCCCCGGCAAGCCCGGCGACGTAAAGCCTTCACATCCGTTCGTGGGCAAGGAAGACTGCAAGGAGTGGAACTTCCACTGGAATCGTCTGATCGACGCGTTGCTAAATGACGCGGTTGTGCGCGAGATGTACCTGCGCCGCCTGCGGACCGTCATGGACGAATTCCTCAAGCCGCCCGGGACGCCCTATGACGAGCTGTTCATCGAGAATCGGATCGACGAGTTGGTGGCGGTGATGACCTCGGACGTCGCGCGCGACTACGCCAAATGGGCCAATCCCTGGACATGGGGCGGCGAGGGCGGCTACCCGCGAAACCAATCCTTCGCCTACGCGATCAACGTTATCAAGGACGACTACCTGGCGGTCCGGCGAACGCATCTGTTTGTCACGCACAACGTGGATCGCGTCGCCAGCTATCCCATCGCCGGATCATACTCGGCCGCCATCCCCAACGCACAGCCCGACAACGCGACGATCCTCCTTGCCGAGTGCGAGTTCAATCCGGCCTCCGGCAATCAGGATGAAGAGTACATCGTATTGGTCAACCCGAACTCCTATGCGGTGGACATCTCCGGCTGGCAACTGGAAGGTGGGATCGAGCACACCTTTCTGCCCGGCACCGTGATCGTCTCCGGCGGCGCGATCTACGTCTCGCCGAACGTCCGCGCGTTCCTCAACCGCCCGACGGGTCCGAGCAGAGGAAAGGGATTGTTCGTGCAAGGCAACTACAAAGGCCATCTGTCCAGTCGGGGCGAAACCATAAACCTGCTGGACCGATACGGACGCATGGTCGATACCCTGACAACAGCACGATCCTCGAATTCGAGCGCGACGACAACTGGTTCGACGAGACCAATGACTCTGAGCATCAAAGATGCGACCAACCCCGAGCTTGGAAGCTGGAGCGCTCTCGTGGCCTGGCATCCACGGGCCGAGGCGGGAGGTTCTCGCAAGACCGATTAGGAGAGGAGGATTCATGAGAGGTTCTTTACGACTGGCCGCAGCGGCGATGCTGTCGATGGCGGGCCTGGCCGCAGCACAGGAAGCGCTGGTCATCAGCGAGTTCATGGCCGCCAATACGAGCCGGACACCCCTGTCCGCCGGCGAGCTTCTCGATAAGGACGGAGAGTCTTCAGACTGGATCGAGATATGGAATCCATCGTCTGTGGCCGTAAACCTCGAAGGCTGGTTTCTCACCGACAACCTGAACAATCTGATGAAATGGGAGTTCCCGGCGGCGGCGCTGGCCCCGGGCGGCTTCCTCGTGGTCTTTGCATCGGGCAAGAACGAGCGCGATCCGGCGGCAGAATTCCACACCAGTTTCGCACTGGCCGCCGGCGGAGAGTCGTTGGCTCTGGTCGCACCGGATGGAACGGTGGCCCATGCCTACGTCGACTATCCGCCGCAATTCGCCGATGTCTCCTACGGGATGAACTCCGCCGACGCCGGCCTCGCCACGGCGGAGGTCCTCGTCGCACAGGGCGCCGAGGCGACGGCGCTCGTCCCGACCGATGGATCGCTGGGTTCGGACTGGACGCTGGCGGGGTTCAATGATGCCCACTGGCTTCATGGCACGACCGGCGTAGGCTTCGACTATCCCGGCAACGTCGGCCTCGACGTCGGCGCCATGCGGGGCGTCAACCCCACCGTGTACGTGCGGATTCCGTTCCGCGTCGAGGACGAGGCGTCCGTGAATCGGCTGACGTTGCACATGAAGTACGAGGACGGCTTCGTTGCCTACCTGAATGGGTTCGAGGTGGTCCGGTCCAACGCGCCGAGCCAAGCCTCTTTGAGCTGGAATGCAGCAGCTACCGAAAACCGTCTGGACAGCGACGCGGTCGTTTTCGAAGACTTTGACATCTCGGCACATGCGAACCGGCTCGTTCCGGGCGACAACGTTCTGGCCATCCAGGGCCTCAATATCGACCTGATCAGTTCCGATCTTCTGATCCTGCCGGAACTGATCGCCGTCCACGTCCATGAGGTGGATTTGTCGACTGTTCTCGAAGGGTATCTCGTACAGCCGACGCCGGGAGCGCCCAACGAGGGGGCGCTGGCCCAGATCGGCCCGACCATTCGTGACGTCACGGAGAATCCCCCGCCTCCCGATCCCGACGAAGACCTCGTGATCACGGCACGCGTCGTGCAGACCCTGGCTCCGGTGGTTGGCGTAATGTTGACTTGGCAAGTCGATCTTGACGTTCTCGCTCGGATGGAAACCCATGGCACAGTCCCGATGGTCGATGATGGAACTGGCGGCGATGCCACAGCCGGGGATGGAGTATATACCGCGATCATTCCCGCATCGGCCTACGAGGAAGGCAGCCTGATTCGCTGGCGGATCGATGCGGTGGACAGCCAGGGCCGGACGTCGCGCGATCCGCTCTTTCTGCGACCGGACGATTCACCGGAGTATTACGGAACCGTCGCGCAGGATCCAACACTCAGCACGTCGTTGCCTGTGCTCTACTGGTTCTCGGAGCAGCCCGCTCGCACACGAACGCGAAGCGGAGGGCGCGCGTCCGTGTTCTTCGATGGAGAATTCTACGACAATGTATTCGTACGCGAACGCGGCGCCTACACAACAAACGGCTCACAGAAGTTCGTCTTCAACCGAGGGCACAAGTTCCGCTTCTCGCCCGAACACCCGCGCGTCCACGAATTCAACCTCAACAGCAACGGCTCGGACTCCAGCTATCTGCGGCAGCCGCTGGCCTTCGAGACAATGCGCAAGGCCGGCAGTCCGGCCTCGCTGTCGTTCCTGATGCTGTCGGTGTGCAATGGCAACGTCGATCGCGTCGGCATCTTCATTGAGCAGGTGGACGAAGAGTTCCTCGAACGCAATAATCTGGACCCGGCCGGCGCGCTCTACAAATTCGTGCAGCGATCTTCTTCGGCGCCCGTATTCAACGACATCAGCTCGGGCATCGAAAAGAAGTCTCGCGAGAACGAGGGACGCGAAGACGTCGCCGCCATCGTGGCGGGCCTGAACGCCTCTTCCGAGCAGAGGCGAAGAGCGTTCGTCTTCGACCGCTTCAACCTTCCGCAGATGATGTGCTATCTGGCCGCCCGCTGTCTGCTCCAGGACACCGACGACATCCGGAAGAATTTCTACTTCTACTGCGACAGCGACGGCAGCGGGGAATGGTCGATCTTCCCCTGGGACAAGGACTGGACCTTCGGCGTCGTCGGTGACGGCGGGGTCTACACCACACACCCGTTCCTCGGGGCCGATTCGCATCCGAAGGCCGGCGGCTCCCAGTGGAGCGTGTACCTCAGCGTCATGTACCACCTTCCAGAAACACAGGAAATGTTCCTGCGGCGTTTGCGCACCGTGATGGACGAGCAGCTTCAGCCTCCTGGGACTCCTGCCGATCGACTGGTCTTCGAGAATCGAATCAACGAGATGGTAAACCAGGCGAGGGGCTATCTTGCAGGGTCCGCCAGTTCCCTGCGGAACTACTTCCCTCCGCGTCGCATGCAGTTGTACGTCGATCACAGCATCCACAACACCACGAATCCGCCGGCGGGAGGCGTCGCCGGGATTCCGGATCCGCAGCCGGAGGATGTATCCATCCTCTTCGGGGATTACGACTGCAACCCGGTCTCGGGCAACCAGGACGAAGAATACATCGAGCTGGTCAATCCCAACGCCTACGCCGTCGATATCTCCGGCTGGAAGCTGACGGGCGGCATCGAGCACGAATTCGCCCCCGGCACGGTCATCATCTCCGGCGGCAGCCTGTACGTCTCGCCTGACGTACGAGCCTTCCGCCAGCGAGAGACCTACCCAACCGGCGGACAGGGGCTGTTCGTTCAGGGCAACTATCGCGGCCATCTCTCCAGTCGAGGCGAGACAATCGATCTCCAGGACCGATCCGAGCGGCTCGTGGCGACGCTGATGTACCCCGGCGTCGACTGACCGAAAGCCGTTACTGCGGCGGGTCGAATTTGTAGCCGATCTCGCGGAGGGTGTGGATGTAGACGGGATTGTGGGGATCGGGCTCGATCTTGTTCCGCAGGGTCGTGACGAAACGGTCGATCGTGCGCGGGCCGGAGATCGAATCGTAGCCCCAAACGAGGTTGAGGATTTCGTCGCGGCTCAATGCCCGGCCCGGCTTCCTGACGAACAGCTCGAGCAAGCGGAATTCCTTGGGCGACAGCTTGATCTCCTCCGATCCTCGAGTCAGTTTCCGGGCGGTGATATCCAGTTCGAGGTCGTCGAACCGGTAGACCTCCAGCTCCGCCGAACGCATCCGCCGCAACAGGGCATCGGTGCGAGCCAGCAACTCCTTGATGCTGAAGGGCTTGGTGACGTAATCGTCGGCGCCGAGGTTCAGGCCCAGAACGATGTCGGATTCCTCACCCTTGGCGGTAAGCATGATGATGGGCATTTCCAGCTTTTCCTTGCGGATCAGCCGGCAGACCTCGTAGCCGTTGATCTTGGGGAGCATCAGGTCCAACAGGATCAGATCGGGCCTGGCGTTCAGCGCGGCGTTCAGGCCGGCCTCACCGTCGTCGGCAGTCAGAACGCGATAGCCGTGGAACTCGAAGTTGTCTTTCAGACCCCGCAGCATGGTGGAGTCGTCTTCAACGATGAGGATGGTTTCCATCGTGGATGTCCTTTCCGCAAACGGTTCAGTCCTTCGCCGGCAGGGTGACGGTAAACGTGCTTCCCTGCCCTGGCCGGCTCTCGACCCGAATCGCCCCGGCGTGGGCGTCGACGATGAACCTGGCGATGCTCAGCCCCAGGCCGCAGCCTTCCGCCCGGCGCGACAGCGTGCGGTCCGCCTGGTAGAACCGCTTGAAGATCCGGCCCAGAGCCCGACGGGGAATACCCACGCCGTTGTCCGAGACCGCGAACCGAACCGATTGATTCTCACTCGTGACACACAGCGCAATGTGCTTGTCGTCGCGCGAGTACTTGTACGCATTGTCGAGCAGATTGACCAGGACCGTGACCATCGCGTCCGGATCCGCCATGACGTCGGGCAGTCCCTCGGGGATGTCCGTCTCGAAGTGGCAGTTGGGCCGGTCGAACTTGGTGCGGACCGCCTCGGCGGCATTGTGCGCGATCACCGCCGGAGGGGTCGGACGCATCTGGAAGGCCTGCTTGTTCCGCTCCATCCGCGAGAACGTCAGGAAGTTGTCGATCAACCGGCTGAGCCGCCCGTTCTCCTTCGAGATCAATTGCAGGTAGTCCGTCACCTGCTGCTGGTCCCGATAGTGGCCCTCCAGCAGCGTGTCGACCAGGACACGCATCGAGGCCAGAGGCGTCTTGAGCTCGTGCGTCACCGTGGCGATGAAGTCATTCTTGAGCCGGTTGAGTTTGACCTGCTTGCCGATGGACCGGGCGGCGACCGCGCCGCAGATGAGGATCAACAGAATGACGAGGGTGCCGGTCCAGGTGTAGACGGCGATGCGCTGCCCGGCAGCCCGGTCGAGCACGTCTCCTTCCTTGAAGAACAGCTCGATTTTCCAGTTCGGGAAATACGCTCCGACCGGACCGGCCGCAAAGGGCTCGGCTGGGAACTCCGCCGGCCCCATGACGAGCTGACCCTCTTCGTCCAGAATACGGCATTCGACGTAGTCGTTCGGGAAGACACCGATGAACTCATTGAGCGCCGCACGGACCGTCTGGTCCGAGAGCATGGCAAGACTGACCGTCCGACCGGACTTGTTCACAAGACCGTACGAAATCGCATCTCCCATCTTCATCGGGTGCAACTGGTCCGGCCTCCATGTCTCGAGGTCCGCCATCGTTCCAAACCGTTCGGCCAGTGCCAGCGACCGTTCCTCGAACTCGACCCTCTTTGCCAGCGGCGTGCCGCCGATCAGCAGCCGGCGCGATCGGAGGCGCGGGCTTTGGCTCGCGAGGTCCATTGCCTTGCGTGCCAGAAAGAGATTCTGATCGGCCGGCAGTGACACACCTGCCTGATTCGGCTGATACAGCATTTCCAGCAGTCTGGAGAACGTCTCTTCGAACAGGTCATCGTACTGCGCCCGGTCCTGCATCCAGGTCAGCATCAGCAGTCGCGCGTTGGCGATCCGCGAGAGGATGCCGGTGTCGGTGCCGTCTGCGAGGGCACTGAAGGCGACCTGTCGGCACACGGCCAGCGCCTCGCCAATCCGGTCGAGCTTGGCCAGACAGCGGGCCTGTCCGATCAGGGCGTCGAGCAATCCGCGATCATCCAGCGGCGGGTTCTTGCCGACCCATTCCGCCAGGCGCCGACGATAGCCGGAGGCCGAAAGAGCGTGCTGCTCGTACAGAGCCGCCGCTCCGGCGTAATCCCGATCCACGAACTCTAACTGCCAGGCGTCGGCCAGGACCTCGGAGGAATTGCTCGCGCGGTCGGCCTCGCTGGAAGACACGGGGTACAGACGCCGGCCCGATGGATCACACATCAGCAGTGCATCGCAGGCGCCCTGGGCGACAATCTCCGCCAGAAGACGATACGGATGAGCCTCGTCGTTTTCGAGCCGCCGACAGCGCCGGGCCCATTCGTCGTCGGCCTTGCGTCGCGCCTTCTCCAGTTGGTCGTTATGCAGCAGGACGAGCTTCTGGCGGATCACGAAACGCTCATTGTCGATCGCTTCGTTCATGAACCAGAGCAAACAGACGGTGGGCAGTACCACTGCCACCGCGAGCAGCGATACCACCCACCGATACTGGCCGTAGTCCGCGTTGAGTTTCAGCCGTCGTCGCACGGGCTACCTCGTTGACTCTGCGCCATCGTCATTTGCCTGCCAGCTTCGCGATCTGGGCCGCGTCGAGGGCGTAGTTGTAAAGGCGCGCATCATCGACGGTCGCACGGAAGTATTCCGCGTTCTTGGCGTGCCTGGCCAGCTTCAAGGTTTCGCCCTCGGCGTTCGGAACGCCGGAGGGATCGGCGTTATCCGTGATCAGGACACCGTTCTTGTAGGCTTTGAGATTCTCTCCGTCGTACGTGGCCGCCATATGATACCACGTGTCGGCCTCCAAATCCCCGAAGCTGGCGCCATGCCATACGCCGTCGATGCAGACACCAGCGCCGCCACGGAATCTGTCAACCATATGGTCCCAATTGATCTGGTAGTTCTTCTCGCGATGTACGGGCCCGGTCTGCTTGTCGTCCGCAGGGGCCGCAGGGCTCTTGACCCATGCTGCGATCGTCCACGTGGGTGTGTCGGTGTTGTACCCGGTGTCCACGTAGTCATCCTGGCCGTCGAACGCCAGCGCGCCGCCGACCTTGCCGCCGGCGGGCTGCCACGTGGGATCGCCCTCGAGCTCACCTGTGTGCTCGTTGCCTGAGGCATCGCCGGCCTCGTCACCCGCACTCTCGTCGAGTTTCCACCAGCCGACCAGGCCGAGCGGCTGAGCGACACCGAAGGCGCCGGTGTTCTGCCAGGCGTCGTCCTCGACCGCGTTCCAGGCGAGCTTGGAATCCCGCTCGCCGCCGCCGTCGTCGTCGTTGACCTGGACGTCGAACCCGATCGACGTGCCCGGCGAGGGCTTGGCCCCCAGTACGTTCCACGGGAACCGAACCTCGAGCCGATAGCCGTCGTCGGTCCGGGCGAAGGCGAACTCCACGCCGTCTGTCTTTCCATGTTTCGATTCGCCCATTACCGGTGAGGCAGGGTGCCAATGGAAGTAATACTGATAATCGTTGTCGCCATAACTGCCCGATCGGCTGTTGTCGGCATCGACGAAGATCTCCACGCCGTCATCGTACCAGAATTCGGATGAGTCGTTGCACAGTTCGTCGTCGGCGACCTCGACCAGAACGTACAGGTTATCCTTGTCGCACAGCGTCTTGAAGGAAGCCGAGCAATCGCTCTCGTCCGCAACGGAATCGTAGAAGTTGTGCTCCAGCGCGTACGCCTGGGCCTTGGCCCAACAGCCATCGACCTTGCCGTCGACGGCCGGTGCCTGGTCGGTCGGCGCGATGCCTGCAAAGGACACCGGTTCGGCGCCCCACTCCTCGTCCCGACCTTCGATCTCCGACATGCCGTCGGCAATCTGCTGCATCGGGCCAAGGAGCTTCGAGATCGGCGGCAGATTGTCAACCGTCAGATGCACGGCGAAGCTGTTGGCCTCTTCGCTGGTCTGGAGCCGCACCGTCGTCTTGGCGCTGGCTTGCGTCAGTTGGGCCATCGCCTCGCGCACGCGGTCGGCTACTTGGCCCGAAGGAAGCTCCATGTTCTCGACGGCATACTGCATCGCGCCCGCTACGTTCACCACGGCCAGTTTGCTGGTCGCCTCGGGCAGCGACTGGAGGATCTCCTGCAACGGGCCGCCCTGGAGCGCGCCGGCGCGCTGCCTGGCGGCGTTCATGGACGCATCGACCAGATCGGAGCTCAGAGACAGGACGGTGACCTTGCCGGCCTGGTCCATGCGCCCGAAGAGCTTCTGCTGGTTCGGCAGGGTGAAATCGAATCGCCCGCCCGTCGGCTGCGTTTCTTCAGTAATCACGTTGGCCGAACGCAGTGTAGAACTGAGAATCTGATAGGTCTGCTGAGGATCGACGCTGGTGATCGCCAGACCGATGGACTTGATCTGAGGCGGCATGTCCTCGCTCAGTTGCTCGGTCGGCTTTCGAAACGGCACGGCGAACAGCGTGATCTGCTCGATGTTGTCGAACAACTGCGGCCCGATGTCCAGGCCCATCGCATTGCGGATCTGCTCGCTGACCGCCACAGCCTGCGGAGTGCCCGACTCGCCCACGCCCAGCGAGATCAGCGCGATCGCATCCGAGGGGACCGTGTTGAGCGCCGCCCTGTTGAGACGCGGCGTGCGAATCATGTTGTAGGCCAGGCAATTGTGCCCTTCCCTGAGATTGACGTTGGCGTCCAGCGCCAGGCCCGACTGGCGAACCGACAGCGAGGCGATGACGTCGTCGATGTTCTTGAGATCGGCGAAATGCTCCGCCATTTGCAGCTCTTCCGGCATCGCATCCGGCGGGAGGATCGCCTTGAGATTCTGGTACGCCTCGTCGGCATTGAACCAGACCGTCAGCATGTTGTCCTGCCGGGCCTTCTTACCGATCTTGGCGAACGACTTGTTGCTGGAGGCCAGCGACGGCTCCTTGATGAGGCCCTTGTACTGCTTGACCGACCATTGGAGCAGCTCGGCGCCCCTGGGGCTCGGGCTGGCCACGATGATTACCGTGTCGTCGTAGGCCGCGCCGCCGCCATCGCCGAACGACAGCGTCGTCATCCCCTCGATGGCCTGCGCGGGCTGGCCGACGAAGCCCAAACCCATCTGAATGATCCCGCGTAGCGCATCGCTCTTGCCGGGATACAGGACCGCAATCGCCGGCGGATTGTCCTGGGTAATCCCGGTAATGCCGATGCCTATGCCGCGAATCTTCTTGAACTCGGCCATCATGCTCGGATTCATCAGCGACCCGATGATCTGCTGCGGCCCTATCTGCCCTTCGTTGGACTGATTCTGCCCGATCATGGCCAGCGGGTTCTCGAACGGGGTGTCCTTGAGCATGCTGAGAATGGTCTCAACCTGCTTTCCCGGGCTGCCGATCTCGATGTAGGCCAGAGTGTCCGGAGGCATCAGACTGGCCGGGTCGGCATTGCCCAGTTCCTCCAGCAGCGGCTTGACCTTCTCGATCAACTGCGTCTGATCGCCGTAATCGGCCGCCAGTTTGCGGAACGCCGCCGTGGCCTCTATCTCGTCTTTTCTCTTCATGTGACACATGCCCAGACGATACAGGGCCTGCGCCACCTGCTCTCGCGGCGCCGAAGCGTCGGCGATGATCTGCTTGTACACGCCGATGGCCGCGTCGAGATCTCCCTCCACCTCCTCGGAGTACAGGCCCTCCCGCAACAGCACCGACGCCGATTTGGCCAGGGCGATCGCGCCGACCACGCCGACGAGCACCAACAAGACAATGGTGAACGGCTTTGTCTTTCTCATGGCTCCACTCCTTTCAATAGGACCAAGTTAGCAGTCACAGTTCGTTCTGCACAAGCGTAATATGCCGGCGGAGTGTTACCGATCTGTTACGGAGGCGCGACTTTTCAGTGACTTTTCGCGAGGGGAAGGAAGGGCGTGCAGGGACGCTCTGTGCAGGCGGCAGAGAAAGAAAAGGTGGCATCGGAAATCCAGCGATTGCCGATGCCACCGGTGATCTCAGTTTCGGGGACGCTTACTTTGATTTCTCCGGGGTCTTTCCCTGCTCAGGCGGGGTCTGCTGTCCACTGGGCGTGCGGCCTTTGTCCGGCTTCTCCGTCGTGTCGCCGAGATACGGCGGCAGCTCCACGCCGGCCATGCCGGCCACCTCATGCAGCGGTGGAATCGACCGGATCAGGCCCGAGAGAAAGTTGGCGGTCGACGACGTGCCTTTCTCGTTGTTGCCCGAGTCCCAGACGGTAACCTTGTCGATCTTGATGTTCTTGATGGCCTCCACCTGGCGAGCCACGATATCCTCGATCTTCTCGATCATCAGCAGGGTCGAAGCGGCCCGGGCGTCGCCGTTGCAGCTCTTGACAAGGGCCTGATAGCCGGCGGCCTTGCTGTCGAGCACCTGGCGAATACCCTTGGCCTCCGCCTCGTACTTCGCCAAAGTGGCGTCGGCCTGCCCTTTCGCCTCGCGGCGGTACTTCTCCGCCTGGGCCTCGGCCGCAATCTCGACCTTGCGCCGCTCGATCTCCTGCCGCACCACTTCCTCGGCGTTCAGACGCTCCTGCTCGGCGAGGTACTGCGCCTTCTGGATGGCCACCTCGGCCTTGCGCTTCGCGACCTCGCCCTTCTCGAAGGCCTCGGCCTGCCGGGTCGCCAACTCCGCGTTGTACTCGGCGATTTCCGCCAAGGCCTTGTTCTCACCGTCGACGGCCAGCGATTCCTGTTGCTGCACGAAGATGCGCTGGTCGGCCTCCGCCTTCTTACGGCCTTTCTCTGCCTGGGCCAGGTTCTCAGCCACGCGGATCGATCGTTCCCGGTTCGCTTCGGCCTCACCGACCGTGGCGACCGTTTCCTGCTGCTGAACGAAGATGCGCCGGTCGGCCTCGGCCTTCTTCTGGCCCTTCTCCGACTCGGCGGTGTGCTCGGCCACACGGATCGACCGCTCGCGATTGGCCTGGGCCTCGCCGATGGCGCCGAGCTTGGCCTGCTCGGCGACGTCGACCTTGGCCTTGTTGATCGCCTCGGCGGCCGCCTTCTTGCCGATGGACTCGATGTAGTCCGACTCATCGGTGATGTCGGTGATGTTGACGTTGATCAGGTACAGGCCGATCTTATTCAGCTCGGGCTCGACGTTCTTGCGGATGGACTCCAGAAAGCTCTCACGGTCCTGGTTGATCTGCTCGATCGTCAGCGATGCCACCGTCAGACGCAGTTGGCCGAAGATGATTTCCTTGGCCATATCCTCGATCTCGCGCGGCTGGAGGCGCAGCAGACGCTCGGCGGCATTGTTCATGATCGACTTGTCCGTGCTGACGCCGACCGTGAACGTGCTCGGGACGTTGATGCGGATGTTCTGAAGGGACAGCGCCCCCTGCAGCGGGATGCTGATCGTCATGGGGGTCAGGCTCATGTACGAGTAGTCCTGAATCAGCGGCCAGACGAATGCACCGCCCCCGTGGATACAGCGCGATGACTGGTCCTGCCCGACCTTTCCGTAGATCACCAGAATGCGGTCCGACGGGCAGCGTTTGTACCGCGACGCCAGAAACAGCACCGTCGAGACCAACAGCAGGACAAACGCAATCAGCGCGATCAGCCACAAACTGAGTCCCAGCGTGTTCTGAGCCAGCATTTGTGAAAGCATCATGTCCATATCTCCGCTCCTGTCATAAGAGTCTGACTTGGCCTATGCATTACGATCTATCCGCCCTGGGGCCCTTGCGGCATCTTCTCGACGACCAGCACATCCTGCGGCGTGACATCGACGACACGGACCCGCTGTCCCGTGTGAATCTCCTCGCTGCCGTTCGAGACGGCGTCGTAGATGCGCAACCGCTCCTGGACGGTGATCTTCGCCTTGCCGGTCCCGGCAGTCGGGATCGTCAGGTAGACCTCGCCCTGCTGGCCGATGGCGTTGCGAAGATCGATATTGCCGCTGGCCTGCAACGTGCCGGCCTTGCGGAAGATCAGTCCGATAACCCAGACCGTCCCCAGTCCGGCCAGCGATGCGGCGATCAACGCCGCCACCGGCCCCTGCTGCGTCTGGCGCATCATTGCCAGACCCACGAGGCCGAACATCATGAAGAACGCCGTCAGGCCCTGAAACGACAGGACCTTGAAGCTTAGGTACGTATCGTGCGCGTCGAGATGGGCGTCGCCGGTGAAGTCCCCGTGGACGTCGGCCCCGCCGGCATCCACGTCGCCCACATCGGAAACACCCCCTACGTCGTGGTCGCCTCCGCTGTCGCCGCCGATGAATTGCAGGGCCAGACGGACCACGAACAGAACCCCTCCGAGGATGGCGCAGACGAGAAAGAGCATCTCAATGCCACTGAACTGGACAGCCAACGCACCCATCTATCGTTCCTTTCAAATCCGCTTCTCGCGCCATTATACCGGCCGCCCGGCCCATGGCCAGTCCACAGGATAAGGAATCTCTCGTCTTATCCATAGACGCCCGAAACAGGAAAGTCTTGCGCCGTCAGTGGAGATTTTTCCCCCCTGTGACGTTGCCTGTCCAAACAACCTCGCTACAGTGGAGGAATCAGGTTGAAGCGCAGCCGGTCCGCTGAGTCGGGAGTCTCCCCTCTCCATCATGGACGCACAGCGAGACAGAGTCTTGCGCCGCCGACGGAGGTTTTCAGGAGCCCTGTGGCCTCGCCTGCTGTCTGTCGCGTCAGCGGCCGCGTCCCTCGGAATCCGCGGGTTCTTCCGCCGAAGACAGAAGCGGCTGATACCACTTCGGCCGGTCTGGCCGCTCGGGCGAATCGAGCAGGGTGCGCCAGGCCTCGTCGGTGAGCCGGTCGCTCATGGGGTGCTTGAACTCGTAATAGCTCAGCACCGGTCCGGCGGCCAGGAAGACCGACCCATCGGCTGCCGGACAGGCGACGACGATGATGTCGACCTCCCCGACGCCCTCTTCCAGCACCATGCCCTCATACCCTTCGGTGTGCACATCGGCCACCAGCGTGGTCTTGACACCGAGCATGTCGACCCCGGTCACCAGCGACTGCAGTGAATCTGGCAGGGCTTTGATGTACGAGTTGTCGATATCCGACAGCGGCTCGTTCAGCAACTCTTTCGCGGAAATCTCGATCAGGCGCTCCAACAGACCTTCAAGTCCTGTCAGACGCGTTGTCGCCTGCTCGCTCAGGACCTGCATGTCACCCAGTCCCACCCGCGTCATACGGGCCAGCGTCAGGAGCCGAGCGTAGAACTCGGGGACCGGCTCGACGTATCCGGGGGGTGGCGCGGTCGGCCCGGAACGACCGACCGTGTAGCTCTGCTTGGCATACAGGATGGTGTCGTGCCGCAATTCCGCCCAGGAGGCCAGCGCCGCGTTGAGACTGCGCCGCCGCCAGGCATCCGTCCGCATGAAGCTCGGATAGCCCTCGGGCAGATCATCGACCAACGCACGCAGGCTGTAGAGCCATGACCAGTAGAGGTTGGCGTTCCAGTCGGCGGCGCTGAGGACGTCGAACTCATCCTTCAGCTCCCCGAAGCGGCGCCAGTAATTGACGTAATCCGTGTCGCCTTCGTCGATCAGGATGTGCAGAGCTTGCCGCGACCCCAGCAACGCCATGACATCGAGCCCTCGCGGGTAGCCACGGACACCGTCAACCGACTTGGTAAAGGGCCAGCCAGCCGAACTGCCGGTGTGCTGACCGACCGCCGGATAGACCAGGTTCTGGAACATGTAGGAGTCGGGAATGAACCGCTGGCCCATCAGCCGCATGCCTTTGGTCTTGTCGAGCACTTCGTTGAGCGTATCGTCGGTGATCGGCTCGACCACCATGATGTTGCCCGTGCCGCCGAAGATTCGAGGCGACGGCAGCAGGGCCAGTTCCGCCTTCAATGCCAGATACGTCGCGTCATCGGTCAACTCGGACAGTCGCTGCATCCAGTCGGTCCCCACCACCGTCTCCAGCGCGCCCATGTAGTCGTAGGGCGTCAGGTCGTCGGCCAGGCCTACGTAGAACGCCGTGACGGTGTAGATGCGGTCCCACACCTCCAGCGCCGTCCGCGCGCCGACTTCGCTGTGCAGAGCCTGGACCAGCAGGACCGCCTGAAGCGTCTGAATCCGGGCGTCTTCCACGCTGATCAACGCCTCGCCCAGCGGGCCCCATGAATCCGAACCCTTCAGAAGAAAGCTCATGCGTCCGTACCACATCAGGGCCTTGAAGTAGCGTTCCAGAGCTTCGCTGCGCGTGTAATGGCCGCGCGGAACGTACTGCGAATAGTCCTCCTGGTAGATGAACAGGTCGCTCGGGGCGAAGCCCTCGTGCGCCTCGATTCTGGCCAGTTCCTTCTCGACCGTCCCGGAGACTACCTCCGAAACACCGGCGTCGGGCACAAGGAGCTTCCTGGCGACGGAGAGAAACGCGATGTTGCGGCGAGCCGCCTCCTGCAACTCGCCCCCAAGCTGGTCGTACAGGCTTTCCATCGTCGCCAGCATGGCCTCGGTCATGGTCTCAATGTCGCCAACGAACTCGCGCTCCTCCACGTCTTTCAGCGTCTCGTCGAACTGGATATGGTATAAGTGCAGGACGGTATCCGTCGTGACGAAGAGAGGTACGTTCCTGGAGGTAATGTGCCGGCAGGCGTCGACCATGTCGTCGTAGGACTCGCTCCACCAGGTCGTCGCCTCGGGCGGCGCGATGGCAAAGCCATTCTGCCGGATCAGGTCTGACAGCGCCGTCACATTGGCGACGCTGGACATATCGTCGAAGTTGAGAATCTGTTCGAGGTCCAGAGGCAGCGTGTAGCCCGGCGCGTTCGGCTCGACCTCAACCACATAGGGCTCATAGTACTGCCCGAAGCCCAGTTGGCCGGCTCCCGCGCGTGCACCGAGCAGGCACGCAATGAGGGCCATGCACCACAATACCCAGACCATGCTGTCCGCGCCCCGCCTCTGCCCCCCGGCACGTCCGCCTCCCCCCATTGCCGCGATTTCAAACCGTACCATGTCAGTTTCCTCCTACAGCAAATGATCGTAATGATAACGAGGCACACGATGTGCCTTGGAACACCGGTCGGGGAACCGCCTAACTCGGGCCCCTCAGCGCATAGCGAGGGCCGGTCGGACGATCAGGATGAGAGCGATACTGGCGGTCTCCTCATGCTCGAACCAAGTTGGCGTTCGAAGGCCGGGCCGCTATGAGATGAAGTACGAAAACTATGATGGCAGACAGATTATAAAAGCGTTCCCTGGCCCGCCTTTCTTCATTACCCCCATTATACCCGGCGCTACGCCGATGGCAACACATTTCCTGTGAAAGACAGGGGAATTCCAACACCAAACGGCCAGGGCGGTCAGTCTCGCGAGACGGGCCAGAAGACCTGATCACCCCCCTGTTCGTCCTGACCCCACCGACTGGGGGCACCACCATCGTCGTCGAAATCGGCACCGAGACTGTAGAGCACGAAGTTATCCGCCGTACGGCGATAGCCCAAAGGCCCATCGCCGTACGGGTCCATCGGCAGTCCGCTGAGGTAGCCCGCAGAAACGAGGTCCGAGAGGCTGGCTGGGAACTGCCCCTTCTCGTTCTCATAACGCAACAAGGCCACGGTTGTCGCCAGGGCATCCCGCGTGACCTGGCAGCGGAAAGAGACCGTTGACCCCAGATCCACGGCAGGAACCAGAGAAACAAGCAACAGGTTCCCTCCGGTCCATTCGTCGATCTCCAGATCAAAGTCGATCCCCTGACGTTTCCACTCGATCGGTGTCTCACGAATGATCTCGCTGTAATGCGCGTATCCTTTGATGACAAGGTCCTTCAATCCGGCGGGGTAATGCGTGAAGAGCGACCTGTACAACTCCTCTGCCGACATCTCAATGCCCAGCACGGCGGAGACACGGGCCGCGGCCTTGTCGAACTCATCCGTCCGAGAGAATGGCGTGGCCTCCGTAAGTCCGCCCAGAACATGCTGGACCACATCCAGGGCTGCCAGTTCCTCGGCCCGCAGATCGATCCGATCGTTGTGACGCTTTGAAATCTGCACGATGCCGTCCTGCAGCGACTCCAGCAAGGGCACCTTCACATCAGTTCTGTCGAGGATCTGAAATGCCGCCTCCAAAGCAGAACCGAGAAGACTGATTCCAACCATCTGTTCGTGAAAGAACAGCTTCTGTCTCATGTCGGAGGCAAAACGGCAGCCCGCCAGTACATCTTCAACTGCGCCCGTCGTGTCCCCCTCGACCGCCTTCGATTTTGCCGCGAAGATCAGTGCCCAGAACAACTCGCGCGTCTCAGCGGGACGGTCGTCCCCTCCGATGTCCCAGAACACCATATCCCCCTGATACTGGAGCCAATAGCCCGACCTCCGGGTACCCTCCCGCAATCGATCCAACGCCTCGGCGTTCGATCGGACCCAGGCGGCCAAAGCCCGTTGTTTGTCGGCCGGCAATTCGGGCGGCCAGCGACCGATATCCTTTCCATCCACCGAAATCGACGCTGCCACGTAGGACTCAAACGCCTGCTCGTAGATGGGCGCCGCATTCAGAGATTCGCCGGTCCCTCTGGTCATCAGCTCATTGAGCTTTGCCACGTAGTCGACCTTCGAGGCCGACGCCCATAGCACGCAGGTGCCGCCGCCCCAAATCACCAGTAGAACCTGTGCGTGTCGCATGGGGTCTCCCCTCTGTTAGCCGTGTCGTTGCCCTCAAGACGCGTCGACCACCTACTCGATTGTACAGGTTTGAGGCAAGGATCGAAAGCGCTCTCGACGACCATCTCCGCACGTCTTTCTTCGCGTTCCTGCGCTTGGCCGAATTGCGTACGTGCCACATGCGCAGTCACAAACTTCCCACCGTTTCCACAACCTCCCGGACCCACCTACCCTTGCACAAGCATCGGCGATTCTCCGTGTTCGCAATCGTGGTGCAGAGTGCCGGCGTCTCCACGAACTGACCGGACATGGGGGCGTATCAATTACATCGACGCGTAAATATAGACTGTCCAATCAGTTAAGGTAGGCACGCTGCGAACCAGACCCGACGAATGCGCGGGCCGGCGGTTGACGCGACGGGCACAGGAGATCGACCATGAATATGATCGACTTGACGGAACAGGAGACCACCACCCTCCGGGATGTGGTCGAGAATTACCTGTCGGACCTGCACACCGAGATCTCTCACACAGACGACCGGGACTTCCGAGGGGCGTTGCGAAGGAGGCAGGAGCTCCTCCAAGGCCTCCTGGAGAAGCTCGCCCCGCTGGCTGCGCAGCCGGGGTAGCGAATGCAAGGGCTGTGGCCACGCCGCGCTGGCCACAAAAGTGTAAGCAGAATTTTCCCGGCTCGTGGTGAAACGTCGGCCTTGCGGCCGCATTCTGCTGTTGGTACGAATGAAAGAGTCGTTCGACGGAGATTGACGACGCATTTGACGGAGCCGAGGCCGGTATGGACAAAACGTCTGTGACAACGCGACTGAGAATCGCCGGGTCAAGGTGGCTTGCCCCGCTGGTGGCAATGCTCTTCTGCGCCGCCGGCCAGGCGGCCGCCCCGCTGAGGCCATCCGCCCCGAGGCCAACACCCAGGCCGACGGCCAGCCCGGCAACACTGACGCGCGATACGGCGTTCGGCGAAGCGATCGACGTCCTGCGGAACGCAACCAGCCCTCCACTGAACATCGTCGTGCTCTGGCGGCAAATTGGCGACAGCGCGGACATCTACCGCGAGACCCCGATCGGGTTCGACAGCATTCCCGGCCTGCGTCTGCGTCAGTACCTGGAGACCCTGCTGCTGTCAGTTTCCGCGGGCAGCGCCGCCCGGCTTGGATATACCGTAGACAGCGGTGTGATTATCATCGCGACGGTCGACGCCCTGCCCGTCCGCAAGAGCGTGCCGCGCGTCTACGACGTCACCGATCTTGTGGCCGAGCCGTCGTACGCGCCGAGCCCCGGAACGACGCGAATGATGATGGGCGGCGGAATGATGGGTGGCAGCTACGGCCAGGGCTATGGCAGTCCGATGGGAGGCTATGGCCAAAGCCTCGGCGCCGGGTATGGAGGCTACAATTCCGCGTCCGGACTGCCTGACGTTGTCGGCGCCGTGGGAGGCCGGCGTCGATAGATCCGAATCGGTGGTTCAGCCTTCGCGCCTTGCAGCACGGCGACGGTCGGCTTCCTTGAGGAAGCGCTTGCGAATCCGAATCGATTTCGGGCAAACCTCTACCAGTTCATCCTGCTGGATGTACTCCAGGCTCACCTCGAGGCTCATCAGGCGGGCCGGCCGCACGCGGGCCGCATCGTCTTTCGATGACGTGCGCATGTTCGTCAGTTGCTTGGTCTTGGCCGGATTGACAGGAATGTCGTTGTCCTTGCAGTGCTCGCCGACGACCTGGCCCTCGTAGACCTCGTCGCCTGGTCGCACGAAGAACACGCCGCGATCATACAGCGCATCGAGCGCGTACGCGGTAACCGTGCCGGTCTCGGTGGCGATCATCACCCCCGCCTGCCGCTGCGGGATCGAGCCGCGCATCGGCTCGTACCTCTCGAACGTGTGGTGCATCACCGCCCGGCCCTGCGTGGCGGTGAGGATGCGCGCATTGAGACCGAATAGCCCCCGCGATGGAATCATGAACTCCATGTGGACGTAATCGTTGACGCCGCTCTTGGAGTCCATCTTGATCATCTCGCTGCGCCGGTTCCCGATCAGACTCATGACGGCGCTCTGGCACTCGGCCGGGCATTCGATCACCAGCCGCTCGATCGGCTCCTGCCGGTACCCCTTGACCATCTTAATGATGACCTCCGGCTTGCCCACGCAGACCTCGTAGCCCTCGCGCCGCATGTTCTCCAGAAGAATTCCGAGGTGCATCAGGCCCCGACCGGAGACAACGTACGCATCGGCGCTCTCGCCCGGCTCAACCCGCAACGCCACGTTCGTCTGAAGCTCCTTGTACAAACGATCCCGCAGATGCAGCGAGGTGACGTACTTGCCCTCCCTTCCGGCGAAGGGACCGTTGTTGACATGAAAGGTCATGCTCATCGTCGGCTCGTCGATCGCCACAACCCGCAGTGCGCTCGGCTCATCCGGGCAGGCGATCGTATCGCCGATGTCAACCGGGTCCAGGCCCGCCACGGCGCAGATGTCGCCGGCCCGCACCTCCAGCGCCCGCTTCTTGCCCAAGCCCTCGAACTCGTACAACTGCACCACCTTCTGCTGGGTGTGGCGTCCCGCCTTGTCGATCACTGTCACCGACTGGGCCTGTCTCAGCCGCCCGGCGAAGACCTTGCCGATCGCCACCCGCCCAACGTAGTCGGAGTACTCCAGCGTGGTCACCAGCATCTGCAGAGGACGGTCGGGATCGACTCTCGGGGCCGGCACCGACCGGATGATGGCATCGTAGACCGGCTTGAGATTGTTGCTGGGCTTGGCCAGATCGGCAGTGGCCCAACCCTCTTTGGCCGAGGCGAACAGCACGGGAAAATCCAGCGCCTCGTCGTCCGCCTCGAGGTCGACGAACAGGTCGAAAACCTCGTTGACGACGTCGTCGGGCCGCGCGTCTGCCCGGTCTGCCTTGTTGACCACCAGGATGGGCTTGAGCCCATGCTGGAGAGCCTTGGTCAGCACGAACCGCGTCTGGGGCATAGGCCCCTCGAAGGCATCGACGATGAGCAGAACCCCGTCGGTCATCTTGAGAACCCGCTCGACCTCGCCGCCGAAATCGGCGTGCCCCGGCGTATCGACGATGTTGATCTTGTACTCGGTTCCGTCGGTGTCGAAGTACTGGATCGCGCAGTTCTTGCTCAGGATGGTGATCCCGCGCTCGCGCTCGATGGGGTTGGAGTCCATGATCAGGCCGTACTCGCCGCCAGCCAGCCTGTCCAATTCCTCGTTGCGAAACATGCCTGACTGATACAGAAGCTGGTCCACCAGCGTTGTCTTGCCATGGTCCACGTGGGCGATGATCGCCACGTTACGCACCATTTCAGCATACATACACCGCAATCCTCAGATACATAACCTGCCTGAACTCCGCTACTTGCCCCCGACTCACGACCGAGGCGGAGCCACCCCCATGAGGTAAGCCCAGTAGTGTATCAGGATTCTTGCCCGTATGCAAAAATATCTGCAAAAAAACAAGCTCTGCCGAGGACGCACACGCCGCGAGGCGGTAACGAGCGTGGAAGAGGCAGAAATCGATCGAATCGCGTGAAATGACGGCCAAGTCAATGAGCCTGGAGCCAAACTGGCTCAGGAGAGGTATCCGGCCGCGTCAGGACGACGGGACCAAGTGGCAGCGGCAAGCCGAGGCGGATGACGCCACCGGTCACCAGCCGGCTTTGCTACACCCTCAGGGTCAGGGCAAACAGGTCTGCCGGAGGGCAAGGCCGACAGCCCAGGCCGCCGTGCCGCCGTTCGGGTCGGACTTCGTATGCCTCCAGCAGTCCCCTGGCATCCGCCGCCGCATCCGACTCGAGTTCCGTGATGAACCCTTGGAGGCATTGGCACGACCAACAGGCCTCCCGCGTGGCAGCCCGTTCCAACTGGTCCAGAAGCGTGCGGATCTGCTCGGCCGTCAGTGATTTCCCTGCATGCGTGCTCATCTCGCACCCCCTGGAATGGACGCGTGTATTGGCGAATGAGCCACCTCAAACCGCGGTACGCAAATACAACGACACCACCGGCCTCTCGGAAGGTATATACGGCCAGGCTTGCAGCAAGGTTCACACCCATCCGGAGGTATCGAATCCGCCGTGCCCGCCACGAAGCTATCTTTACATCCTGCCCTTTTCATGCGAAGCTCATGCACATGGAACCAAACTGGTTGAGATGGGCCAAGCAAGTGGCCGCACTGGCGCAGAACGGCCTGACCTTCTCCGACAATCCGTACGACATCGAACGGTACGAGCAACTCCGGGAGATCGCCGCCGAAATGATGGCCGACGGGTTCGACCTCGACAAAAAAAGCGTCATCGATCTGCTCTCGCGGGAAGAAGGCTATGCGACGCCCAAGGTGGACGTGCGCGGCGCCGCTTTTCGCGATGGGAAGATTCTGCTGGTCCGCGAGGCGCTCGACGGCGGCTGGACGCTTCCCGGCGGGTGGGCCGACCCCTGCCAGAGCCCGTCGGAGGCGGTCGTCCGCGAGATATTCGAGGAGTCGGGCTTCGAGGCCCGGGTCCGCAAGCTGGCGGCGGTCTACGACCGCAGCAAACACCCGCATCTGCCCCCCATCCCGTTCCATATCTACAAGCTGTTCTTCCTCTGCGAGATCACCGGAGGTCAGGCCACGGAAAGCCACGAAACGACGGGCGTCGGATTCTTCGCCGAGGACGCCATCCCGGCCCTTTCGATCAGCCGCACCCTGCCCTTCCAGATCGCCCGCATGTTCGACCACCTGCGCGATCCTGCCCTGCCCACCGATTTCGACTGACGGATGATCCAGGCCATCGTCACATCCATTCTGTTCGCCATGTCCGCCGTCAGCGCAGGGCGCACCACCCGTCTGCTCGGCGCCGGCACGGCCAACCTGAGCCGGCTGATGTTAGCCACGGTGTGTCTGGCCCTGTGGGCCCACACCTTTGGCGGCGGCCTGGACGGCGCCGGTCTGCCGTGGCTGTTCGCCAGCGGGGTGATCGGGTTCGGCGTGGGTGATCTGGCCCTCTACGGGGCCTACTACCGCATTGGGCCAAGACTGGCGGTGCTCCTGTGCCTGTGCCTGGCCGCTCCGATCGGAGCCGTCATGGAATGGCTCTGGCTGGGCACGCGGCTCAGCAGTCCGCAGATTCTCTGGAGTTCCGTGATCCTGGTCGGCGTGTTCGCGGCGTTGGCGCCCGACAGGCGGATGCCGGTTCCCGCCCGCACGTGGTACATCGGGATCGCGCTCGGTGTCGTCGCGGCCCTCGGACAGGGCGGCGGCGCAGTCCTCACGCGAAAAGGCTTCGATCTCGCCCGAGACGCAGGCCAACACATCGACGGCGGTACGGCCGCCTACCAGCGAATCTTGGGCGGCCTGCTCCTGACGGCCATCGTTCTGCTGGTCAACCACTGCCGCAAGCCCCCGGCTGTGACAGAGGAGACTCTTGTCGTGGAACACCGCTGGCGGCGCGCCTGGCCCTGGGTGATCGCTAACGCCCTGTGCGGCCCGGCCATCGGCGTCGCCTGCTACCAGTGGGCCCTCGCGGTCGCCCCCACCGGCATCGTCCTGTCCATCGTAGCCACCACGCCGCTCGTCGTGATCCCCTTCACCATGCTCCTGGACAAGGAACACCCCACCATCCGCTCCGTCGCAGGCGGAGTTGCCGCCGTCCTCGGCGCCGCCGCCCTGGCGCATGCATAGCCCGCCTTCGGTCACAAGGGCCGGGTTGGCAGTCTACGGAGCGTGAACACTGACCGTGTGGTTCACGATTTTGTTCTCTCCGCCTTGGCGGCGATGATGCGACGTGTCCAGAAGTAGTACCAGACGGCACCGACGACGGAGCCGGATACCAGGACCAGGAACCAAGTCAGCTTGTGCGTGTGACTCTCGAAATCGCGCAGATCACGGATGAACAGATCGATCAGTTGGATCAGCCAGAACAGGGCTGCGATGAGTCCAAGCAGGTAGAGGAACGACGATAGCATCGTGTCATCTCCGCAGAACTGCCCCTTGTCTCTCAGTGGTCATCCAGACACATTGTCAACCCATGCACAAGGTAGAGAATACCGCATGTCCCTGATGCACGCAAGGGACGCGTTTGTAGTCTGCCCGTAAGGGCATATTCTCCATTCGATGCGGACAAGGACAAGTCGCAAATCAAAGTGATACAGCGAACACCTCACAGCGTCACTACGAGCAAGCCCATGCGGATCTTACGTGTCAGGGTCGGGATCGGGATCGGGGCCGGGGACGAACTCGATCAACTCGCCGGGCGTGCATTGGAGTTCCCGGCAGAGCAAGTCGAGCGTGGAGAAGCGAATCGCCCGGGCCTTGTTCGTCTTGAGGATGCTCAGGTTGTTCACGGCCAGCCCCGTCCGCTCGGCCAAATCCTTGAGCTTCATGTCACGGTCGAGCAGCAGATGGCCCAGTTTGATGCGAATCATGAGAGCGTCCCTATACGAGCGTCTTGGATTCCTGGATGATCGGCAGAATCTTCCGCAATGCAATGCCGATGCCGACAAGGATCAAGGGGGTCGCTATGGCATGGAGCAGCATGAACGCAACGGAAATAATTTCGGAAGAACGCCACCGCGATCCGTGGGAGATGGTGCTTGCGGCCAGGCAGACACGTACAACGGTCGAAAAGGCGGCATAAACGAAAAGGACCTTATCGGCATGTTGGAGAATCCATTTCGGTGCGCCCTCTCCTTCCATGACATACGTGATGAGTTCGGCCAGGGCCAGCGCCAAGAGCCCACCCAGGACAAGCGACAGCAGACGCCAGAGCGTCATCGCCCCCAGCCAGAACCTCAGCTTGTCGGCTTCCATTCCCGAGAGCATCAGGAATGCAGGTAGCGCCACCATCATCCCGGCCAGAAACAGAAACAGCAGGCCATAGAAACGTGCCGCACCCGCACAGAGCCTCAGAAATCCTCGATTCTCGGCAATGAAGCTGGTTTTCATGATCGACTCTCCCAAAACCATATGCCAGAAGTGTGACTCGATACAATCCTAAGCAATAATATATTTACGACTATCATGTATTTGTCAACCTTTTTTGGCATTTCTTTCCCGGATTTTTTCCGTTCTTTCACCATGCAGGGGCGGTTGTGTCGAGCGGGGAATCTGGTATGCTCCGGCGGTGTAAGAAAAGGCAGGCTTGGGCCGCTTTCCAGCTTGGTGGCGCCCAGCGTGCCCTACGGATCATTGACACAGGAGGCCTCAATGAACACGTCGCGAATCGCTATCGCAGCAGTTCTCACCCTGGTTCTTATCTCCAGCCTGTATGGGGCGACGGCGGTGCAGGTCGTCTCGGCGCCGCCAACGGTGCGGACCAACGACTTCTACGTCAGCAACCGGCCGCCGTTGACGCCGGAACCGCTGATCAAGCTGCCGATCGGAGCGATCAAGCCGGAAGGCTGGGTCCGCCGACAGCTCGAACTCCAGGCCGACGGCTTCGTGGGCCACCTGGGCGAGATCAGCCAATTCCTTCGCAAGGACGGCAACGCCTGGCTCTCGCCGACAGGCGAAGGCCACAGCCCATGGGAGGAGATGCCCTACTGGCTCAAGGGCTTCGGCGACATGGGTTATGTCCTGGGCGACCAGCGGATCATCGAGGAAGCCAAGGTCTGGATCGACGCGACCATCGCGAGCCGGCAGCCCGACGGCTGGTTCGGACCGCTCGCCAACAAGGCCAGCGGCCGCGACGAGAACAAGATGCCCGACCTGTGGCCCAATATGGTCATGCTCAACGCTCTTCAGAGCTACTACGAGTACACGCAGGACGCCCGCGTCATCGACTTGATGCGCGAGTACTTCAAGTGGGAGCTGGCCGTCCCGGACGAGCAGTTCCTTCCGCCCTTCTGGCAACAGCAGCGAGCCGGCGACAACCTCGCCAGCGTCCATTGGCTGTACAACCGGACGGGCGAGGCGTTCCTGCTGCAACTGGGCGAGAAGATCCATCGCAACATGGCGCGGTGGGACGAGACGGTCGCCAGTTGGCACAACGTCAACATCGCTGAATGCTTCCGCGCGCCGGCCACGTTCTATCAGCAGTCCCACGATCGCCACCACCTGCTGGCGGCCGAACGGAACTACGCGATGGTCTGGGGCACGTACGGCGAGGTCCCGGGCGGCATGTTCGGAGGCGACGAAAACTGCCGCAAGGGCTACCACGGCCCCAGACAAGGCATCGAGACCTGCGCGTCGGTCGAATTCATGCTCTCCTGCGAGATGCTGCTGAAGATCACGGGCGACCTGAAGTGGGCCGACCGCTGCGAAGATGTCGCGTTCAACACGTTCCCGCCCTCGATGACGGCCGACCTGAAGGGCCTGCACTATCTGACCAGCCCGAACGCCTGCCAGCTCGACCACACGAACAAGGCCCCCGGCATCCAGAATGGCGGTGAGATGCTCTCGTACAATCCGCACAGCTACCGCTGCTGCCAGCACAACGTCGCGCACGGCTGGCCCTACTACGCCGAACACCTGTGGATGGCGACGCCCGACAACGGCCTGGCGGCGGTGTTGTATGCTGCTTCGGAAGTCACCGCCAGGGTCGGCGACGGCAGCGAGGTGACACTGAAGGCCCAGACGCGCTATCCGTTCGAGGACACGATCCGACTGACCGTCGCTGCCGAAACGCCCGTTCAATTCCCGCTCTATCTGCGGGTCCCCGGCTGGTGCAAAGACGCGGCCGTGAAGATCAACGGCCAGCGGGCCGAGGTCCACGCCCGGCCGCAGGCGTACATCGCGCTTGACCGCCTCTGGAAGCAAGGGGACAAGATCGAACTGACGCTGCCCATGACGATCGGCCTGCGCTACTGGCCCCGAAATGGAGACTGCGTCTCGGTCGATCGCGGCCCGCTGACCTACTCGCTCAAGATCGGCGAGAAGTACGCTCGTTACGGCGGCACAGACAAGTGGCCCGCATTCGACGCCTTCCCGACGACCGCCTGGAATTATGGCCTCGTCATCGACCCGACCAGGCGGGTCGCAGCCCAGTTTCAGGTGACGGAGCGAAGCTGGCCGGGCGACGACCAGCCTTTCGAGACCGGCGCTGCGCCGATTGAGATGACGGCTAGGGCTCGGAAGATCCCGAACTGGCAGGCCGATTCTCGCGGCCTGATCGACGAGGTTCAACAGAGCCCTGTTCGGTCGGACGAACCGACGGAGACGGTCACGCTGATCCCGATGGGCTGCGCGAGGCTGCGCATCAGCGCGTTCCCGTGGATCGGCGCAGGCGCGAACGCAACCGACTGGCAACTGCCCTCGGTTGAGGGTGTGGGCAAGATCCCGGCCAAGGCCTCGCACTGCCACGAAGGCGACACCGTCGCGGCCCTGAGCGACGAGAAACTGCCGGCCCATTCCAACGACCACGACATCCCCCGCTTCACGTGGTGGCCGCACAAGGGCACGACCGAATGGGTCCAGTATGATTTCAAGGAGCCGCGTGCGATTCGCCGGGTCCAGGTCTACTGGTTCGACGACGAAGCTGGCGGCGGTGGCTGCCGGGTGCCCCGGTCATGGACACTGCTGTACAAGAATGGAGACGAGTGGAGAAGGGTCACGAACGCGGCGGCGTACGGCGTGGAGAGGGACCGTTTCAACACCGTGACATTTGACGAGATCACGATGGCGGCCCTGCGCATCGAGGTGCAGCTCCGCGAGGGCTTCTCCGCCGGCATCCTCGAATGGCGCATCCCATAACACTACGCGACCCAGAGGAACCCGATCGCAGGGTGCGTTACTCCGACCGGTAGTTCGCGACCTCGTGACTCGGGGGCGCAAGCCGTCGCACTTCTTCCCGTACGGCGTCGAGGTTCAGCCCGAGGTTCGCCAGGATCCGGGCGGACGTGGCTTCGCTGTCACGCATCAGGCCCAGCAGCAGGTGCTCGGTGCCGATGTGGTTATGACGAAGGGACCGCGCCTCTTCGACGGCATAGCGAATGACGTTCTTGGTGTGCTCGGTCTGGGCGAGTTTCTCGGTCACCTCGACGTGGGGGTGGCCTGCCAGAAGTATTTCGACCGCTTTGCGAAGGGGCTTGAGGTCGACGTTGAAGTGTTGGAGCACAGCCGCAGCCACGCCGTGGACCTCCTTGGCCAGGCCTCCGAGAATATGTTCGGTCCCGATGAACTCGTGCCCGAACTGCTGGGCCTCCTGATTGGCCAATAGCATGACCGCCCTGGCGTGCTCCGTAAAACGCTCGAACATGAAGATCCTTTCAACCTGCCCCGGTACTCCCTCGGCGCCGGCCCACGCGACACTCGTGCGCATTCTACCGCATTTTCAGGTTCTCCGCTCGCCGATTCTCGAGAAGCGATGAACAAAGCACCAGCAAAGGTCAGATGCCGGCATCGTCGTAGCCGGGTGAGCCGCCCACCGCAGCGCTGGGGCGCCATGTCGCCTTGTCGCCCCAGGCTTGAGCATCGCTACTGATCGGGTCCACGACCGTCAGCGAGAAACCTCTGCCGTCGGTTGTGTCATACCAGCCATCCTCGAAGGCAAAGCTCTGGATGATCCGCCCGGCAGCGTCCCGAAGCTCAATGGCTTCGCCAGCATTGTTGAGACTGCCGATGTATTCGCCTGCAATAGGCAGGCCCGGACCGTATCGCGTTTCGAAGGCGTCGATATCCTTGACCACCAGCGTGTAATCGCCCGGTGCCAGCACAACCGAGCCGAAGGTGAAATCCACACCATCGGTGAACCTGACGAGATTCAGGTCGATCGACTCGGCATCGATGTTGACCAGCTCGATGTATTCGAGGTTGGGATCGTCGGGACTTCCGGTCTCGGGCGGATGGTACATGATCTCGCTGATTCGCAAGCTCTCGGCCACCGGCCCGACTGCAAACGTCGCACTGTTGAGCGCGCTCCACCTGTTGCCGACGAGGGCTCTGGCCCTGACCTGCGTGCTTCCGTTCAGCGTGATCGGCCCGGCGTATCGCTCGACCGTCGAGACCTGCTCCGACTGCTCGACGGTGGTCGCCACCAGCTCCACGGAGATCAGAAAATCGGAACTCGTCGACGAGACGTTCATGCCGTGAATAGCCAGGACATTGCCGACACGGCGCAACAGAGGCTCGAAGCCGGAGATTTCGATCTCCTCAAAATCCATCGCATTCAGGTCCGGATTCTGATCGGCGGCGTTCGCGTTCCAGGCCGGCGTCCCCATGACGTTGCGTCGGGCGATCTCGGTCCCGTTGAGGTAGGCGACGAAACCGTCGTCGTATCGAATCCGCAGTGTCATCGTGTCGAACGGATCGGCCTTTTCCGTGAAGCTGAACGGAATGCGAATGCAGCAACTGCTCTGCCGGCCGTACATCGAGGCTCCGACGTCGAGAGAAATGAAGTCCTCATAACCGACGCTCCTCTCGAAGCCGACCCCGCCGGGGCTTCCGGTCACCGGCGTCCACGCCGAATCGTCGAATGCCGCACCGCCCCACCAGGCGTCATCCACGGGCCCCGTCGGCACGAGCACGCGCTTGGGCGCATTCTCCGGGATCAGCACGGTCCGTTGCACGGCGCCGGAAGAGTTGAGCGATCGCGGGTCCGACCCGTCCATTGTATAGTAGATGGTCCCGGACGACGCCATCTCCAGAACGAATCCGCTATCGACGTGGCCGCCGTGCTGGTTGAACGCCGGCGGCGCCGACGCAAACTCACTGGCGATCTGCCCATCCAGCCAGGCGAGCCTTGCTTCCAGCCAGCCCTTCATCCATTCGATCTCCTGGCGATAGGTGTTTCCCACGAATCCGTTCGGCCAAACGTACTGGCCCAGGATGCGCCAGCGTGCGAAGTTCCTCGCCTGAGGCTCCTGCAATAGGGCCGCGTAGTCGTCGATCATGCCGAGCAGCCGCTCGGTGGCAAACAGACCTCGACGCAGCTCGAACCAGCGGTCGGCGTACTGCAACTGGAACTGCGGGTCCTCGAACAGACGACGCCACCACGGATACTCCCCATCGCCGAGCAGACGGTTGTACCAGCCGCTCGGAATCCAGCCGTTGAGATAGTCGGCGTTGCCCAGCGACAGGTTGTAGTCCCAGACCGGGCCCATGTGGAGCTTGCCGTTGCGGTCTTTGAACATGTACGTGCTCAGACGGAAGCCGTCGATGTTCTTGGCCGTCTCCACCAGAATGTGATGGTCGATGAACGCGCCAATGTCGATGAACGCAGCGTATCCGTCGATCGGGTCTTTGAAGTGCCCGCCGTACAGGGTCGCTTCGAAGGCATTGAGGAAACCCCGCATCCAGCCCCTCTGCGCCTCTGTCAGATCGGTCCCGATCGGATCGTCGTAGATCAGTTCCTGGCCTCGGCTGGTGCGGAACGTCACGTCGCCACCGTCGAGCTTGTCCTTCTTGACGATGTACCCGCCCGTGATCTCGGGCTCGGCGTTATCGTCCGAATCGAGAACCGCGATATCCACGCGATCAGGAGCGATCTTGATCTTCTCCATGAAGACGTAGACGCCGACGTAATCGTTCATCGACAGCTCGCTGTTGTCGGTCTTGAGGAACAGCTCGATGAACCGCGTGCGCGGCGCATAGCGGCCCATCTCGTTGCTCCAGCGATAGACCAGGACATTGCGCATCAGCGTCTTGTCCGAGTAGGGTCCCTGGAGCACCCAGTCCGCGTCGGCGGGCAGCCCCAGGATCGAGGCGGCCCGGTCGCGATCGTCGTCGTCCCAGACCTCGAAGTGGTATTGCTGCTTGGGGAAACCCTCGGAACTCTTGCCCCGCACGTTCAGACCCGCCCGGCCGGCAAAATCGGTCTGGCCCGTCACGGCGGCTGTACCCCGTTCGTCCGTATCGATAACGTAAGCGTAGACCGAGGTCTGCGTACCGCTGACGGCTTTGCCCATCGTATCGACAACCATCAGAGGAAGCGGTGAACGGAAATCCCGCAGACTGACGCCGATGAACGAGAACCGCTCGCTGCTCACGTCGCTCTGCCGCCAACCCGGCAGCCACGCGATAGCCCGGATCGTCATCGTCCTGGAGACTTGAATCGGCCCGGTGTAGACACTGCCGCCGGGCCTCTGCCGGGGCACGCTGAAAGGATCGGTTCCGTCGGTCGTGTAGTAGATCGTCGCGCCGGGCGTATCGGTCGTCAGGGCAACCGTCAGAGGCTCGCCGAAAAGGCAACCCCGGCGGCTGAATTGCGGCGTCTCGGCAATGCCTTCATAGACGAGGACGTTGGCGGCGCCCGGCGTCGGGACCGCCATGAACCGCAGATCGGGGCCGCCGTCCGGATAGCGACCATAAGAGACGTCGGCCCGCTGCTGATCGAACGAGAGGCTGTCGATCACGGTGGTCCCATCACTGGCCACAAGGACGACTTCCTCACCGGCCGCCTCCAGCCTGAAGCTCGCATGGAGGCCCGTGGAGGCAGTATCGCCGTCCGCCCAGATCAGCAGGTAACCGTGCGGGGCAATCGTCGTTGAAGGAGAGCCGGCCGGAAACTGCCACTTCGTGGGCGTCGAGGAGTCGTCGGTCAGGTACATCCCGGCCACGTCCGCGCTGACATTCGCGGGGTTGTACAGCTCGATCCAGTCATCGTACTGCCGCTGGGGGTCGCGGTTGGTGCTGCGATTGGATGCGAGGATCTCGTTGATCACGATCCGCATCTCGGCGCCGGGTCGCCCGGACTGTGCGTCCGTCGTGGCGACCCACATGCCCAGAACAGCAAACAGCAGCGCGAGCCACACCTTTGGCCGAGCTATATCCATGCCATCCTCTCCAGAAGGAGGTTTCGCCTTTCCACGACGGGACCGGTGGCTCTTGGGCCAAATCCGAGCGCCGCTTCACCATTTTAACACATCCGGCTCGAGTTCACCAGACGATTCGCCCCCCTCGTACCGCACGCACCGACAGCCCTGCATGTTCGGACTGCACCCGAATGAGCGTCACGCAGGAGGCTATTCTCGGACGTTAAGTGACGCCGGGAACTGGCCGATCAATGGGCCAGAGTGATGGATCGAGCGGCACTGGGAGGACGACCGGATCGGGACTGGAGGTCTGTCGGGGCAAATGCCCGGCCGCGTGAGGAGGTATCGGATGAACACCGGTTCCATCAAGAGACGACTACGCGTCTGCCAGGGATGCGCCTACCTCTGCAAGGGCTGCCCACACGCCCTGCCCTGCGTCCGGCAGGGCCAGAGGGTCAGGCCGACCGAATGCTACGTCTGCTGGCACAACCAGCGGACAGCCCTGCCCAGAGATTGCCGGTTGCGACGCACTCCCATCCGGACGAAGGTCCACGTTTGACCACAAGCGGATCATTCCGCGATTCGCCGACGTACGGTGCGGAACCTCCGCCCCGCCTATCCGGGCCCGTTCCAGCCGGGCCGCAGTCGATCCTGCACCTCCCAGGCGTCGAGCAACGCCAGCGCCGCCATGGACTCGACGACGGGAATCACGCGAGGCACGATACAGGGATCATGCCGGCCGTGAGTCTCGATGGGCCGGTCCTCCATCTGCTCGTTCAGAGTCCGCTGCGGTTTGGCGATCGATGAGGTCGGTTTGACCGCCAGGCGCAGCGTTATGGTCTGCCCCGTGGAGATGCCGCCGGTGATGCCGCCGGCGTGGTTGGTCACGAATCCGCCGTCGGCCATGTTGTCGTTAGACTCGCTGCCGCGCATCCGCGTCAACGCAAAGCCCAGGCCGACCTCGATCCCCTTGATCGCGCCGATCGTCATGATCGCCGCCGTCAGTCTGGCGTCAAGCTTCTGGAACACCGGATCACCCAGTCCGGCGGGCAGCCCGTGAATGTCGAGTTGAATGACGCCGCCGACCGAATCGTTGTCGTCCTTGGCCGCGAGGATCGCCTGGACCATGCGCTGTGCCGCATCAGGATCGGCGCAACGGACCGGATTGGTTTCGATGGCGTCATAATCGCACGTCTCGGCGGCGATGCCTGCGATCTCGACCGCGTGGGCCACGATCTTCACGCCGCGGTTTGCCAGCTCCTGCAGCGCGAACGCGCCGCCCATGACACGGCCGGCGGTCTCGCGGCCGGACGAGCGGCCGCCGCCGCGGTAGTCGCGGATGCCGTACTTGCGATAATACGTGAAGTCGGCGTGGCCAGGGCGGAACAGGTCCTTGATCCCCTCATACCTGGACGAATCGTGGTCGCGGTTGATGATTGCCATCGCAATGGGCGCACCGGTCGTTTTGCCGCCAAACACGCCGGAGAGCACCTCGACCTGGTCCTTCTCGTCGCGCGGCGTGGTGACTTCGCTCTGGCCGGGCCGGCGGCGGGTGAGCTGCTTTTGGATTTCGTCGGCCGAGAATTCGACGCCCGGACGCACACCGTCCAGCACGGCGCCGATGGCCGGACCGTGGCTCTCGCCGAAGGTGGTGACGCGAATGACGTCACCGTAGGTATTGGCCGCCCGACAGCGGACCGTCAATTCCTCGACGATGTGCTGCATCGCAATCTGGGCGATTTCCTCGGGCGTTCTGCCCGTTGTGTCGATCACCGCATCGGCAAATGGGCTGAGCAATTCCTCGCGGTAGGCGACGTTCTCGTCGAGCTGGGCTCGCGCATCGGGTCCGCGCAACCAGGGCGGCAGCCCTTTTTCAGCGATGCGGCTCCACAGCGTGGCGGGGTCGGCGGTCAGATAGATCAGAATCGCATTACGGCGCAGCGCCCGGCGGCTGACGGGGTCCAGCAGGCTCGAACCGCCGCAAACAATCAGTTTCCAATCCGCCTCCCCAAGCTCGACCGCTACCTTCTTCTCCACCGCGCGGAACGCCGGCTCGCCGTGCTCGATGAAGATCTCGCGGCACGTGTGCCTCTCGCCCGTGTCCCTCTCGAAACACTCCTCGATCAGGCGGTCCGTTTCGATCGCTTCGAGGCCGGTCAGCTTCGCCAGCTCGGCCGCCACCGAACTCTTGCCTGCCCCTTTCGGTCCTGCCAATACGATCTTCACAATGATATCCTCACTGCTGTCTTGCCTCCGGGCCCAACCATGCCGCCTGGATGAGTTGTACAGCCCCGGCCGCATCCGGCTCGTCCATTCCTCGCCCGATCCTATCCGAAAACACTCTCGGGTTTCAATGCCCGTTCCCGTTTCGTCGAGAACATCGCAAGCGTCCCGGGGTATCGGATGGATGTGGGATTCAGTAGAATGGGCGTGTTCGCCTGGTGGCCCGGAGAACCTTATCGAGGAGAAGAACATGATGCCAGACCTGGAGATTGCTCGGTTCGAGTCATGGAAACGATCCGTCGTGGCCGCGTTGCTGTGTGTTTCTGTCGCCGTGGCAATGGCGCCCGGAGCATCGGAGCAGTCCGTTCGCGAGCCTTTCCACTGGCCCGCCGGACAGCGCGGGGCCGTGACGCTCTCATACGACGACGCCATCGTCGCGCATTTCGAGTCGGTCGCACTACAACTTGAGAGAGCGGGATTGCGAGCAACCTTCTACATCCAGATCGACAACCCCGGATTCCGGCTGCACACCGACGTATGGCGCAAGGTCGCTCGTGCCGGGCATGAACTGGGCAACCACTCGCTGTTCCACCCCTGCCGCAAGGATCGGCCCGGCGAGCACACCTGGCTCTCCGACGACTACAACCTGTCACACTACACGCCCGACCGGTGGCTCGGAGAGATGCGGATCGCCAACCTCGTGCTCCAGCTCATCGACGGCCAGACCGAACGCACGTTCGGAAACACCTGCTGCAACAACCACGTCGGCCCGATCGACCGCCGGACGAGTCTTGAAGAGCTGGTCCCGAAGTTGTTCGTTGGCGCCCGGGGCGAATACGTCAGCCGGCCGATCGATCCGACGAAGGCGAACTTCGCAGCCCTGGGCCACTACAGCGGAGACAGCAAGTCGTTCGAGCAGCTTCGCGGGGAGATCGAGGCGGCCGTCCGTGAAGGCAAGTGGGCCTTCTACATGTTCCACGGTGTGGGCGAGGGCACGCACAGTCTCTATATCGACGCCGAGGAGCACCGCAAACTCGTCGAGTACCTCTCGGCCAACAAAGACCGCATCTGGACCGCCCCAGCCGTCGAGGTCCTCCGCCACCTCAAGACATCCGCAGGACAGCCCCGCTAAGCGCGGCGTGCTTGAGCATCCAGCGGCCCACAAACGAAATGCGAGGGCAGCCTGGACCCTCGGCCCGCGCATTTCGTCACACGCAACACACACAATGCAACTCGACGCTGCTATTGCACCTTTCCCGTGGCGGCCCATTCGACGCCGCGTCGGATGAGCTGCTGCATGCTCGGGTTGAGAATCGCCTTGAAGTCGTGGCCGAACGCATTTTGCACGCAGCGGCCTTTGCCGTACGGCGTGGTGAAGACCAGCGGCTCTTCCTTCTCGCTCCAGTCGGAATAGGCCGAAACCAGGACCTCGATCGGACCGTCGCCCTGCAACTTCGAATACAGCTCATCGAAGATCCGGAAATCCTTCAATCCCTGCGTGATCGGGTGGTCCTTCTTGACGATCTTCGCGTCGAAGACGCTTCGCGGACCATGGCCGCTCGTACCCATCACCCACACGCGACCGCACAGCTTGCGGAACTCCGCCCAGTCAGGGAATGAGGCGCTGGCCATATGCTGCGTACAGAAGCCCTTGCCCCCTTTGACGAAATTCAGAAGGTTCTCCTTCGCCCGGTCAGTCATCTTGGGCGTTCCGCGATGGAACATCGTCATGACAATCACATCGTAGTTCGCCAGCGCCGCATCCGCTTCAAGAATCAACGGATCTTCACAAACTCTGACGTCGAACCGGTCCGAGCCGGCCAGCACTTCGCGCGTCTTCTCGGAGATCTCGCGCCAGTCGTGGTACGGCGCCACGTCGTCGCCGGCAATCAACAAGACCTTGATCTGTGCGGGCTTCTCGGCTGCCACCGCTGCCAAGGACACACCTAACGCCGCCACACCCATCAGAAGCACACTCCACCAGACTCGTCGCATTCGATCTCTCCTTGCTGTTAGAGCCATCAAGTTGCGTCCGCCGCACAGCGTCCTGGCGGTCGAAGGTGATTCTAACGCAAGGGGTGTGCTGAGAAAACTGAAAACGGCAGAAGAGACGGCGTGATGTGACTGCCGAAGTCACGCGGGGGCCGTGATAGATGGGCCAGGGAGGATACGCTACCATTCGAAGGCGTCGCCATCGCGCACCTGGCATCGCGATGGCATGCACGTCGGCGCGATCAGGCCTTTCGGGTTTCGGCGGTGGAGGCCACCAGCAGGGAGAGCATCGTGGCGCCAACCACGGCCGGGCCTATGTCATGCAGATCGAAGGCCCGAACCGTTGCCAGGGAAATGATCAGACAGGCAAACCCCATGCCCACATATCTGAGCGTGGCTGCATTCCACTTCTTCATCGCAAAATCCCCCCTTCCGGTTCAGTTCCTGGTCAGGAGCGGCCTTGCGACGGAGAAAGCCGCCCCTTAAAGCATAGGCAACAGACCGGCAGAGGCCAAAAATCTTCCTGCCTCCCGACGGAGAAGAACAGCCGGACAGCTACCTGGCGTGGGATATCCCATGTCAGAACTGAGGAATCTTCAACTTGATCGAGGAGAAGATTTCGAGTATGATTGCAGGGATTATAGGAGGTAGCGACGTGAGGGTGACGAAGGAAATCCCAGAGAATTCGCCGGATATCGACAAATGGATCAAACTGATCCGTGCCGATGGTGTCGGTCCGGTCTCGTTCGGTCGGCTCCTGAAGTTCTATGGCTCGGTTGATGCGGTCCTCGGCGCTTCGGCAAGCGGCTTGGCCCGCGTCGAGGGGATCGGCCCCAAGACCGCTGAGCGAATCGTCTCAACCCGCGACAAATTCGACACTTGCGCGGAATTGGAGCGGACCAGGAAGCTCGGGGTCTGGCTCATCCACATGGAGGATTCGCGCTATCCGCCCCTGCTCAAACAAATCTACGATCCACCTCCCGTTCTGTACGTCAAGGGAACGCTCGGGCGCGAGGACAATCTGGGCATCGCCATCGTAGGCTCGCGGCGCTGCAGCATCTACGGGACCGAGCAGGCATCTCGTTTTGCGCATCTTCTTGCTGCATCTGGGTTTACCATCGTCTCCGGCCTGGCTCGGGGGATCGACACCGCGGCCCATCATGGCGCGCTGGCGGCAGAGGGCCGCACGATCGCCGTGCAGGGTTGCGGCCTGGCCAACGTCTTTCCACCCGAAAACGCCAGGCTGTTCGAACTCATAAGTCAAAGCGGCGCCTGCATTTCCGAGCTTCCGCTCCAGTATGAACCGTTGAGCGAGAACTTCCCGCCGCGTAACCGAATCATTGCGGGGCTGTCTCTCGGGACTATCGTCATCGAGGCGGGCCTGCGCAGCGGAGCCCTGATCACCGCGAAGACCGCCCTGGAGAGCAACCGCGAGGTCATGGCTGTGCCTGGCAAGGTCGATTCGCCCTTGGGCAAAGGTCCAAACCAGCTCATCAAGCAGGGCGCAAAGCTCGTCGAATCGGTCGAGGACGTGATGGAGGCCCTGGGCTACGTGGGCGAGCAACTCAGGGAGCACACGGCCCAGGCGGCCGGCGACGCGGCAGCCAAAGCCGAGATGCCGCTGTTCGAGACCCACCAGTTCAATCTCAAAGGTCACGAAAAGCAAATCTACGATTCACTTGGTTCCGAGCCCCTCCATACCGATCAGGTGATCGACCGGACCGATCTGGCCCCCGGGACGGTCAACGCGACTTTGATGTCGCTTCGCCTCAAAGGGCTCATCAGGCAGCTTCCCGGCAACCTGTTCAAGCGTCGATAGGTTGTCCATCCCCAAGGCCTTTTCTCATTTGGCTTTGAGGCAGCTTTCCACCGCCGAGGTCCACAATCTGATTGATAGCACCGAGGCGAGGAGGTAGAATCAGAATATCTCGTGCGGTTGCCTTCGTCGGAACTTCCGGCGGCGGTGTGCATCGCGATCGGTACGGTGGTGAAGGGCAATCTGGAATCGGAGGTTCTGTTGCAGCATCTGCCGCTGACCCCACAGACGCGTCGTGGCACGTCACCGAGGCAGGCACTCATTCATTTCTGAAGGAGGATCACCATGTCCAGGCATCTCATTCTCGCGTGCGCAACGATGGCGATTGCTCTGGCCAGCGCCGCGCAGGGGGCCGATCCCAGCCTCATCGGCTGGTGGAAACTCGACGAGGGCTCAGGGATGACGGCCTTCGACTCATCAGGCAACGGAAACCACGGCGCTCTTCAAGGCAGCGCGACGCTGGGCGCCGAAGGGATCCTGCGAGGCGCCGTGCTTCTCGACGGCGACGGGGACTACATCGACTGCGGCAGCAGCGACGTCTTCAACATCCGCAACGCCGTGACGCTGGCCGCCTGGGTGTGGGCGGACCCCGACTTCGGTTACCCTGACTGGTCGGGCATCATCATGCGGGGCGGCCCCAACATCGACACGTTCGCCCTTTACTACTACGGGCCCAACAAACAGCTCGGTTTCAAGACGACCGGCGCCCCGACGGAATGGACCGCCAGCGCCACCAACGGCGCGGCCGCGCTCTTCGATCGAGAGTGGCATCACGTCGCGGCCACCTACGACGGCCAGACAAAGACCATCTACCTGGACACCGCTGTGGTGACCACCGCCGGCGCTTCGGGCCAGATCGAGACCAGCAGCACCGGCCGGCTTCTCCTGGGCGCTGGACGCGATTTGGCCGTGCCGACCCACCTCCTGGTCGGTCGTCTTGATGATGCGCGGATCTACAGCCGGGCGCTGTCTGTAGCGGAACTGGCAGTCGTTATGGAGGGCACGTACGAACCCATCGCTGAGAACCCCTCCCCCATGGACGGGGCCACAGACATCGTCCGCGACACTCTGCTGAGTTGGACACCCGGCGAATTCGCCAGGACACACGATGTCTACCTCGGGACCGTGTTCGACGACGTCAACGAGGCCACCAGAGCCAATCCAATGGGCGTGCTCGCCAGCCAGGGCCAGGAACCGAACGCCTACGACCCGCCTGGGCTGCTCGATATCGGCCGGACGTACTATTGGCGTGTCGATGAGGTCAACGGCGCGCCGGACTTCGCCATCTACAAGGGCGACACCTGGACGTTCACGACCGAGCCTCTCGGCTACCCAATCCAGGGGGTCATCGCCACAACCAATGCCCCCTTCACCGAAGGGGCAGAGCCGGAGAACACGGTCAACGGCTCCGGACTCGATGAGAACGATTTGCATTCCGTAGCCGCCGGCGACATGTGGCTCGGAACCCCTGCACCGGGCGAGACCGTCTGGATCCAGTACGAATTCGACCGCGTCTACAAGCTCCACGAGCTGTGGGTGTGGAACTACAACATCCAGTTCGAGCCGGTGCTGGGGTTCGGGTTCAAGCAGGTGCTGGTGGAGTACTCTGCGGATGGGACCGATTGGACCAGCTTTGGCGAGGTTGAATTCGCCAGGGCCCCGGCAACCGCCGGATACGCCCACAACACAGCCGTTGACCTCGCAGGCATAGCCGCCAGATTCGTCAGGCTCACACCCATGAGCGGTTGGGGCATGATGGGCCAGTACGGCCTTAGCGAAGTCCGGTTCTTCTACATCCCCGTCCAGGCACGGCAGCCGCAGCCGGCCGACGGGGCAACGGATGTCAATCCGAACATCGCTCTGAGCTGGCGGGCCGGTCGCGAAGCAGTCTCGCATGATCTGTACTTCGGCAGCGACGGAGCGGCCGTAGCCGATGGAACGGCGCTGATCGACGCGGTTGGCCAACCCACCTATGACCCCGGCGCCCTGAGCTTTGGGACTACGTACTATTGGAGGGTCGACGAGGTCAACGAAGCGGCGACGCCGGCCGTGTGGGCCGGACCGATGTGGAGCTTCTCCACACAGGAGTACGTCGTCATCGATGATTTCGAAAACTACACCGACGACCTCGACGCCGGAGAGGGGATCTTCCAGACGTGGATTGACGGATGGGAGAACGGGACCGGCTCGGTTGTCGGCCATCTCGAAGCCCCCTTTGCCGAGAGGACGGTTGTCCACGGGGGCAAGCAGTCGATGCCTTTGGCGTACAACAACCAGGCGTCGCCCTGGTACTCCGAGACCAGCCGCACCTTCGACACCGCTCAGGACTGGACCGCCAACGGCGCCGATACCCTCGTGCTGCACGTGCGAGGCAGCGCACCGGCCTTCTTCGAGGGCCCGGCCGGCGAGATCATCATGAGCGCCATCGGAACGGACATCTGGAACAACGGCGATCAGTTCCGCTACGCATACAAGAGCCTCAGCGGCAACGGCTCCGTCACGGTGCGCGTCGACAGCCTGGTCCGCAGCAACGAATGGGCGAAGGCCGGCGTGATGATCCGCGAAACGCTGGAGCCCGGTTCCCAGCACGCGTTCGTAGCTATCACGCCGGACCACGGCGTCTCGTTTCAGCGTCGTCTGGTGGCCGGACAGGCAAGCGCCAATACGGACGCAAGCGGCATCGTCACGCCGTATTGGCTCAGGCTGACCCGGACAGGCAACGTCTTTGCCGCCCAGACATCGGCGGATGGCACTGCCTGGGCCGACATCGTGGTGAGCCCGGCCCTGGAGATTACGATGGCCAGCAACGTCTACGTCGGCTTGGCGGTAACGAGCCACGACGCGGCGATTTCGACCGTGGCGCAGTTCTCGAACATCTCCACAACGGGCACTGTCTCCGGCCAGTGGCAAACCGCAGGCATCGGGGCGACGCAGCCGGAAGGAAACACGCCTGAGCCGCTCTACGTGGCCGTTGAGGACGCCAACGGAAATGTGGCAGTGGCAGCCAATCCGGATGCAGGGGCGACCGCCCAACCCGATTGGCGGCAATGGCGAATCCCCTTCAGCGCCTTTGGCGGCGTGAATCTGAGCAGGGTCGAAACGATGATGATCGGCGTCGGAGACCGCAACAGCCCTGCTGCCGGCGGGACGGGCCTGATCTACGTCGATGACATCCAGTACGGGCACCCCTTCGACGCTCAATAAGGCCGCTGAGGGCACAGACGCCCCCAGCGTCGGGTGTTCGCTCGCGAGCGATGCAGCTCTTCGGGGCCTGGATCGAGCCGATCCAGGCCCTTTCTCTGCTCCTCCGTTCGGCAGTCTGCTCCGGAGCCTGAGGCGTCTGATTGGGCCAAATCATAAGAATACGCGTGAATAAATGAATGAATACTTATGATAGACAATTCCAGGCATGACGGCACTGCCAGAGTGACATTTCTTTAAACACCCTTTTGACAAGAGTTTACAGGATCATCCACCCGCCATTTTGGCCCGAATTCGCCGGGCAATCGCCCCATAATGGTTGACGACGCCTCAGCGATTTGATAGCATCAGTCGTCCATGACAAGAACGACAAAGAAAACCGGAAAGAAACCAGAAGCACGAAGCTCTTCAAAAGTCGTCTCGGTAAAAGCCAAGAAGCCCTTCACCAACTACAGGCAAGCCATCGCCTACCTGTTCGAGAAGACCGACTACGAAAAAGAAGAGCACGTGCGCTATAACGTGACGACCTTCAGCCTCGACCGGATGCGGAATCTGTTGTCTCTGCTGGGCGATCCCCATGCGAAGATCAGCACGGTCCACATCGCCGGCACGAAGGGCAAGGGTTCCACGGCCACCATGCTCGCCAAGATGCTCGAGTCCAACGGCTACACGGTCGGGCTGTATACGTCCCCGCACCTGGTACACCTGCACGAACGCATTGTGGTGAATTCGGAGATGATAAGCGAAGCGGAGATGCTGGGGCTGATGAACCGCATCTACGCCCCGGTGGAGAAGCTGTCCGACGACCCACCCACGTTCTTCGAGATCTTCACGGCGCTGGCGTTCATGTACTTTGCAGACCGAAAGGTCGATATCGCCGTAATCGAGACGGGTCTGGGGGGCCGGCTGGATAGCACCAACGTCATCACCCCCAAGGTGGTTGGCATCACCAGCCTGAGCATTGACCACAAGCTCCAGCTCGGCGACACGCTCGACCGGATCGCGATGGAGAAGGCTGGCGTCTTCAAGAAAGGCGTGCCGACGATCACCGTGCAGCAGGAGCCGATAGCCATGAGCGTGCTGAAGGAGCAGGCCATCGCGGTCAAGGCGCCACTGAGCGTGACGGGCAGCAGCGATATCGACTTCTCGTATCGGTTCGAGACGTCTCGCGAGCACGGGCCACACACGCGAATCTGCCTGACGACGGCCACCAGCAAGTTCGAGCACATCCGCGTTCCGTTGCACGGCAAACACCAGGCGATCAACTGCGGCCTGGCGCTGGCCCTGCTCGACCGGCTCAAGTCTTCCGGGTACAACATCGACATCGACAAGGCGGCCGACGGGCTCCATGGAGTCACGCTGGCCGGGCGGATGGAGATGATCTGCGAGGACCCCCGCATCATGATCGACGGGGCCCACAACGCCGCCAGCGTTCGGGCGCTGATTCACGCCATCGGCCAGAACATTCCCTACGACTCGATGGTCGTGATCTTCGGCTGCAACGCGGACAAAGACATTCCCGGCATGCTCACCGAGCTTCAGTATGGGGCCGACAAGGTCATCTTCACGCGGAGCAGCTCGATGAAGGCGGTCTCTCCGCAGGACCTGGCGGACATGTACACCGACATCTGCGGCAAGATGTGCCAGACGGCCAGCAGCCTCGGCGAAGCGCTCCAACTGGCGCGCAGCGCCGTCGGGCGCGAGGACCTGATCCTGATCACAGGGAGCTTCTACCTCATTGGACAAGCCAAGATCCGCTTCCAGCCAAGTGTCACTCTGGCGGCCTCCTGAAGAGGGTCGGGCCGCCGAGTTTAGGGTTGACGGTCCTTCTGCCTGCCTTTCTAATCTCTATCTTGAATCATCGCCGATGGTGTTGGGTCCGAGAAGGAACCACATAGCAGGACCATCCGCACTGCGTGTCCGTGTCTGGTTCTGCCATCGGCCGTTCGATGGAGCATGAGATCAGGAGTCGGAGATGTCGGAGACAGCGAGCTATATCGCCGTGGACCTCGGCGCCGAAAGCGGGCGCGTCATGCTCGGGACGATGGCCGCCGGCAAGTTGCACCTCGAAGAGCTGCACCGCTTCAGCAACGGGCCTGTTGAGGTGAATGGCTCGCTGCGATGGGATTTCGATCGCCTGCTGAGCGAGGTCAAGACGGGCATCGGTCTGGCCGCGAAGAAGGCGAAAAGCAAGCCTCTCGGCGTCGGCGTCGACACCTGGGGCGTGGACTTCGGCCTGATCGGCGACGATGGCCGGCTCATCGAGGCCCCTTTCCACTACCGCGACAGCCGCACCAACGGCATGATGGACAAGACCTTTGAGCTGATGCCCAAGCGGGACGTCTACCAGAACACCGGCATTCAGTTCATGCAGTTGAACTCGCTGTATCAGCTTCTGTCCATGCGTCTGGCCGGCTCGGCCGCCCTGGCCAAGACGAAGAAACTCATCTTCATGGCGGACCTGTTCTCGTATTTCCTCTGCGGCAAGGCCTTCGGTGAATACACCCTGGCCAGCACCTCGCAGATGATGGACATGGCGACCGGCCGGTGGTCCAAGGCGATCTTCAGGGAGCTTGGCCTTCCGATGGAGATCATGCCCGAGATCGTCATGCCGGGGACTGTGGTCGGGCCCTTGACCGAAAAGGTTGCTCGCGAGATCGGCTGCGGGAAGGTCCCGGTCATCGCGGTCGGTTCGCACGACACCGCTTCGGCCGTGCTCGGCGTGCCAGGGACCGGAAGCGACTGGGCCTACCTCTCGTCGGGCACCTGGAGCCTGATGGGCGTCGAGATTCCCAAGGCCATCATCGACGACAAGACTTTCGGCTACGGGTTCACGAACGAGGGCGGCGTGCAGAACACGATCCGCCTGTTGAAGAACATCATGGGTCTGTGGCTCGTGCAGGAATGCAAACGGCAATGGCAGCGCCAGGGACAGGACCTGTCCTACGGCGAGCTGACTGACCTGGCGTCGAAGGCCAAGCCTTTCTTCGGATATATCGACTGCGACTGGAGCGAGTTCCTGGCGCCGGGCGACATGCCGACGCGAATCAACAAGTACCTCTCGCAGACGGGCCAGCCGACAACCAACGACAAGGGCCAGATGGTCCGCCTCATCCTCGAGAGCCTGGCCCTGAAGTACCGCCGGACGCTCGAAGCCATCGAGGACGTCACGGGCAATCACATCGCCGTGCTTCACATCGTCGGCGGCGGGATTCAGAACGAGCTACTGTGCCAGTTCGCCGCCGACGCAACGGGCAAGCGAGTCGTCGCCGGCCCGATTGAAGCGACCGCCAGCGGCAACATCCTGATGCAGGCGATCGCCACCGGCCGGCTCCGGAGCATCGACGAGGCCCGCGCGATCGTCCGCCAGTCCTTTGACCTCAAAGAGTACCAGCCTCAGAATCCTGACCTCTGGCCGAAGAGCCTTGAGTAGTGTGTCGAGGACTCGTACCGTGTGCAGTTCCACCAAGTGGCTCAACGCGAGCCGACCGGGGCAAGGCATGAATCTGCGATTGAGAGGAATAGCAGGATGGGCAATGACAGCAAGGTCGAAGTCGAACTTACAAGCATTGCGGAGCCCAGCTATCTCCAAGCCATGCATGACACATTCTCCGACAAGATGGAAGAGAAACAAATTGACGTGGCCTCGGCAGTTCTCGACGAAGAGGCCAGACCTATCACCTTCGAATTCAATCACTGTGAGTTCTGTCGGCAAATGCGACGTACCGAAGTTGGTGTGCGAGAATGCAGGAAGAGTGATCGTCGCGGCATCAGACTTGCCAGAGAGGCCTTCAAACAAAGCGGGAAGACGAGCCCGGTGTTCTGGGTGTGTGATCGTGGCTTGATAGACTTCTGTGTCCCTTTACTGGCAGGAGGCCAGATAGTTGCATATCTCTTTGGCGGCCAGTTTCGTGGCACATTCAACAATAATGGAGGAGAGTTGAAGACGCCTGATCTGCCCACGCTTGGAGAGATTGGGGAATCCACAGATCTCACGACAGACACCAGAACTCAGTACGAACAGGCCTTCCGGCAAGTCCAGAAGCTGAACCAGCAAGAGTTCGATATACTTCGGGAGGCAGCGGGCGATTTCGGCGAGACGTTGAATGGGGTAATCCAGAAACTCTATGAGTCCAAAGATGTGCAGAAGGCCGAGGTCTTCATGCAGAAGGCTGTGGAGAAGCATACCATCAAGGCCCTGTTCGACCTGATCGTAAATGAGTTGCCGGGCATGATGGACGCTCGATACTGCTCAATCTTCATGATTCAGGAGGACGAGGAGGGCAACGAGCGACTCGTCCTCCGAAAGACCAGCTACGGGAAGCTTCAAGAAGAGGAGAATTCAGCCTATTACGAAAAAGGCCAGGGGCTCACAGGTTGGGTGTGGAAACATGGTGAGTCACTCAGGTTGAAGGACATCCATGATCGAGGTGAACTGGCAAGCCACGGCGACGACCTTGAACACAGAGGTCTACACAACGACAGCGACGAGCACAAGGGGTTTCTTGCCGTTCCGATTTGTGGACGTGGAAATGCGGTCATAGGCGTGATCAGAATGCCGCACAAACTCCGCAAACCAGACGAAAGAGAGGGAGAAGAGAAAGGATTCACAAAGCACGACGAGATATTCCTTAATTTCCTAGGAAGGTATCTGGCATGGGCAATTGAGTGCCAAACCGCTGAAGACAGATTTGGGCGGGCAATTGGAAGGGCAGGCTTGGTCGACGCAGCGACGAAGCTAGGTAGGGCACGTTCACGTTCTCAGGTTATTAGAGCAACGATGAGTGGTTCCTTGGCGCTTTTCGGTGGCAAGGGAACGAAGCACTTCGTGAATCGCCTTGAGCCGGACAACCAGTATTGGAGAGTGGAGCGTGTTGAGGGAACTCTCGGGCTTTGCGAGCAGTATCAAGATCTCACCGGAATGCGCTTCCAGGTGAACCAAGGCGTCACTGGAGCTGCAATACATGAGCAGAAAGCTCAACTCTGGTCGGACATCGAGGCCTCCAATAAGAGGGGAACGTACATTCCTGCCGCAGAGAACGGCAAGTCCGCCATGTCCGCCCCCATGCTCTGCGGAACAAAGACATATGGCGCAATCTCGGTCGTAAGTGACAGGAAATTCAGGTTCTCTAAGGAAGACGACCTGATCATACTAGACCATCTGGCTAGACTTGCCGGCGCAGCCCTTGCGGATGTCGGAAAGCACCGCTGGAGCACGAGAATCGCCAGATATGTGCTTCTTTCCCTGCTGAGAATGCGATTTCTATTCAGGAGATCGGTGCCGAGATAAACACGCGACCAATTCCCAGAAAGACCGAATCAACCCGGAAAGGTAACATACGTGGATCGATATCTTCAGCAACTGGACAGCTTCGACCTCGCCGAACGCCGGCGGGCGCTTTCGGCGTTGTGCGACAAGGTAGAATCCGGCGACATCGAACTGCCGCAGCCCGGCCGGTTCGTGAACATGCATTGCCATACCTTCTTTTCGTACAACACCTATGGCTACTCGCCGACAAAGTTCGCGTGGCTGGCCCGCAAGGCCCGCCTGGCGGCGGCCGGCACGGTGGACTTCGACGTGCTCGACGCGCTGGAGGAGTTTCAGCAGGCGCGCCGCCGGCTGGGTCTGAAGGGCTGCTCGGGTCTGGAGACGCGGGTCTACGTGCCCGAGTTCTCTACGCGCGTCATCAACTCGCCGGGCGAGCCGGGCATCTCATACCACATGGGCGTGGGCTTCCCGAACTCGCAGGTGCCCGCCTCGCAGCAGGGCTTCCTCCATGGTCTCAAGAAGACGGCCCAGCAACGAAATCGCGATTTGATGCAGCGAGTCAACAAGTACCTCAGCCCCGTTGAACTCGACTATGAGCGCGACGTGCTGGCGCTGACCCCGGCGGGCAACGCCACGGAACGCCACATGTGTCTGGCCTACGCCCGCAAGGCGGTCGAGCACTTCGCCAGCGGCAAGACCCTTGTCGATTTCTGGGCCCGGAAGCTGGGCGTCGGCGCCGAGACCCTGGACCTGCCGGAGGGCCGCAACCTGCTGAACACCATCCGAGCAAAGACGATGAAGCGCGGCGGTGTGGGTTACGTCCAGCCCGACAAAGGCTCGTTTCCGCTGATGGCTGACACCAATCGATTCATCCTCGCCTGCGGCGGAATACCCACGCACACCTGGCTCGACGGCACCAGCGACGGTGAGCGCGACATCGAAGAGCTTCTCGACGTGGCGATGAGCACCGGCGCCGTCGCGATCAACGTGATTCCCGACCGCAACTACACGCCGGGAAAGCAGGACGACAAAGTCAGGAACCTCTACGAGGTGATTGAGGTCGCCCGGCGCCGCCACCTGGTCGTTGTTGGAGGCACCGAGATGAACAGCCCGGGCCAGAAATTCGTCGACGATTTCGGAACCGGCGAACTGGAGCCCCTGCTGCCGGTCTTCCTGACAGGGGCGTATATCGTGTATGCCCACTCGGTCTTGCAGCAGCAATGCGGCCTGGGATACACCAGCCCGTGGGCCGAGCGGCACTTCAGGGACCGGGCGGCGCGAAATGAGTTCTTCGCCGCAGTGGGTCGTTCGATACAGCCGGACCGGGAAACGAAGCTGTCCGCCCTTGGCGAAACGACGACACCCGAAGAGGTCCTCAGACAAGTAGAGCAATAGGGACCTTCGCAGCAGAATCAGCACAGAAGTGAAGGCTTGGACCATGACAAGCATCCCGGCACTGCAGTGGGCCGTCCAATTGGTGGGCCCCGACCAACTCGTCCTGAACCAGTCCAAAGAGGTCTTCCGACCCGGTCCGCACCAGATCCTCGCCAAAGTCGAGGTCGTCGGACTGTGTTTTTCCGACCTGAAGCTGCTCAAGCAATTCACCGGCCACGTCCGCAAGGGTCCCATCGTTTCGGGCATCGAGCCGGACGCGTTGACGCAGATTCCCAGCTACGTCCCGAACGACAAGCCGACGGTGCCGGGCCACGAAACGGTCGTGCGAATCGTCGAGGTGGGCCCCGGCGTCACGAAGCACAGGGCCGGCGAGCGCCACCTCGTGCAGACCGACTACCGCTGGCTGCACACGGCCAGCTCCAACGCCGCGTTCGGCTACAACTTCGAGGGCGCCTTGCAGGAGTACGTCCTGATGGACGAGCGGGCGATCACCAGCCCCGACGGGGAATCGATGCTGATCCCGGCAGCCGAGGACCGGTCGGGCTCGGCCATCGCACTGGTCGAACCGTGGGCCTGCGTGGAAGACGCCTACGCGACGAAGGAACGTACAACGCTCCAAACGGGCGGCCAGATGCTCATCGTGGCCGAAGCCGACATCCCGGAAGGCCGACTCGGCAGTCTGTTCAAACGATACGGCACACCGGCGCAAATCACGTGGGTCGCGAAATCGAATCCGCCCGCCAAGCTCACGATTCCGGTGGTGCGGGCCAGTGAATATGAAGACCTGGACGACGCCGCGTTCGACGACGTGGTCTACTTCGGATCGAGCGCCAGGACGGTGGAGGACCTGTTCGCCAAGGTCGCCGCCCACGGGATTCTGAACATCGTTCTCTGCGGCGATCGCTTCAGCCGACCCGTCGTCACAATGGTCGGCCGGGTTCACTACGGAGGCATTCGCATCATCGGGACCACCGACGCCGACCCCGCCAGCTCCATGAAGACCATCCCGAAGACCGGGGAGATCCGCCACGGCGACAAGGTCAATGTCGTCGGCGCCGGCGGACCGATGGGGATGATGCACGTCATCCGCAATCTGTGCCAGGGGATCGAAGGCGTCAGCGTATACGCGGGCGACGTCGACGACAACCGCCTGGCAATGCTCACGAAGATCGCCCAGCCGCTGGCCCAGAGCAACGGCCTCGAATATATCGCGTACAACGCCAAGGAGCCGCCGAACGGGGAGGAATTCAGCTATTCGGTTCTGATGGCGCCGATCCCGGAACTGGTGGCCGCGGCGGTTCAGGACGCTGCGATGCATGGGATCGTCAACATCTTCGCCGGCATCCCGGCCAACGTCACCGGCCAGATCGACCTGAACGCCTACATCGAGAAACGCTTGTACTTCATCGGAACCAGCGGCTCGACGCTCGACGACATGAAACGGATGCTGGCCAAGGTCGAATCCAACCGGCTCGACACCAACGTCAGTGTGGCCGCGATCTCCGGTCTCCGCGGGGCGCTCGATGGGATTCGCGCCGTGGAGAACCGCACGATCGCAGGCAAGATTGTCGTCTATCCGGCGTGCCGGGACCTTCCGCTGCTTCGTCTCGAAGAGCTGGCAGGCAAGCGGCCCGACGTTGCGGCCTGTCTGAAGGACGGACTCTGGACGCTCGAAGCGGAGAAGAAACTACTGGAAGCATGCGCCTGAAGAATCAGAGAAGGGAAGGATATGGAACGAGACAAGCGCCGACCGACGCATCAACTCCCGATTGGTCTGTGCCGCGGTAGACTCATCGCCCTGGCCGGTGGCGCGGCGCTGCTGCTCCTGCTGACCGCCGGAGCGTTAAGCGCCGCCGAGACGCCGTTCAACGGCCTGGACATGAGCCTGAGCAACCTGGCCCGACTGTCGGACGCCAGGACGCGCTCGATCAGCCCGGAGAATTTCACGGGCGAGAAGGGTAAAGGAGGCATGGCCACCGAAGGAACCGGCCAGAGCGCCGCACGAGAGTTGGGCCGAGGCTGGAAGATCTCCCCCTCCGTAAGAATCGACGCGGGCCAGACCTTCACCATGGCCGACATCAACGACTCAGGCGCCATTCAGCACATCTGGATGACCCCGACAGGCGACAACCGCCTGAACATCCTGCGAATCTACTGGGATGGTGAAGAGACCCCGTCAGTGGAGTGCCCTGCCGGCGATTTCTTCGCCTGCGGCATGGGCGAATACACCCAGGTGACTTCGCTGGCGGTCTGCGTCAACCCGGGCAGCGGCTTCAACTGCTACTGGATGATGCCCTTCCGAAAAAGCTGCCGGATCACGATGACCAACCTCGACGAGAAGGCGATGATTCTCTACTACCAGATCGACTACACCCTGACGCACGTGCCAGACGACATGGCGTATTTCCACGCGCAGTTCCGGCGTGTCAATCCGCTGCCCTACAAGGACGTCCACACGCTCGTCGAAGGCATCAAGGGCCGTGGTCAATACGTCGGGACCTACATGACCTGGGGCTCGAACAGTCCCGGCTGGTGGGGCGAAGGCGAAATCAAGTTCTACATGGACGGCGATCGGGAGTTCCCCACGATCTGCGGGACGGGAACGGAGGACTACTTCTGCGGCTCGTACGGTTTCATGGCACCGGGGACTCGCGACTATCAGGAATTCAGCACGCCGTATGCGGGCATGCCCCAGGTGATCCTGTCCGAGAAGCAGCCGCGATTCAGTCTCTATCGCTGGCACATCATGGACCCGGTCCGTTTCGAGCGGGACCTGAAAGTGACCATGCAGGCCCTGGGCTGGCAAAGCGAGGGACGTTACCTGCCGTTGCAGGATGACATCTCGTCGGTGGTCTACTGGTACCAGACCGAGCCGCATGCCCCGTTCCCCGAGCTGCCCGCGAAGAAGGAACTGATCATCGTCAAGCCATAGCGGGGGACCTGCATCTTTTGACCGAAGAGGACAATCATGAGCGATTTGAAGAAGGTCGAACCGGCCTATCAACTGGCACGTGAACGGTACGCTGAGATCGGCGTAGACACCGACAAAGCGATGGACCGGCTGGGCAAGATCCCGATCTCGCTCCACTGCTGGCAAGGCGACGACGTGGGCGGATTCGAGAATCCCGAGACCGGCCTTGACGGCGGTCTGGCGGTGACCGGCAACTATCCGGGCAAGGCCCGCACGCCGGACCAGTTGCGCACCGACCTGGAAAAAGCCCTGAGCATGATCCCGGGCAAACACCGCCTGAACCTCCACGCGATCTATCTCGACGCGAAACGCAAGGTGGAACGCAACGAGCTGGAACCCGAGCACTTCGTCACATGGGTCCAGTGGGCCAAGGCCAACGGTCTGGGCATGGACTTCAACGGGACCTACTTCTCGCACCCCAAGGCCAACAGTGGGTTTACGCTCTCCAGCGCCGACGACAGTATCCGGCAGTTCTGGATCGAACACGGAATCTGCTGCCGCAAGGTAGGCGCCTACATCGGCAAGGAGCTGGGCACACCCTGCGTGACCAACGTCTGGATTCCCGACGGCTACAAGGACATCCCGGTGGACCGTCTGGCCCCCCGGCAGAGGCTGGCCGACTCGCTCGACAGGATCTTCGCGGAAAGGATCGACAAGGCGGTTCACCTCGACGCGGTCGAATCGAAGCTGTTCGGCATCGGCGCCGAGAGCTACACGGTCGGCTCCCATGAGTTCTACATGGGCTATGCGACGTCGCGACAGATCCTGCTGTGCCTGGACGCGGGACACTATCACCCGACCGAGGTCATCTCGGACAAGGTTTCGTCCGTGCTGATGTTCGTGCCGGAGCTGCTGCTGCACGTCAGCCGTCCGGTGCGATGGGACAGCGACCACGTGGTCATCCTCGACGACGAGCTACGAGCCATCGCGCAGGAACTGGTCCGCAGCGGCAAGCTCGACAAGGTCCACCTCGGGTTGGACTTTTTCGACGCCAGCATCAATCGCATCGCCGCCTGGGTCATCGGCACGCGCTGCATGATCAAGGCGCTGCTGATCGCCCTGCTGGAGCCAACCGACGTGCTGCGCAAGGCCGAAAAGAGCGGGGACTATACGCTGCGGCTGGCGATGCTCGAAGAGCTCAAGACCTTGCCCTACGGCGCGGTATGGGACTACTATTGTGCCCGGTCCGATGTGCCGGTCGGCTCCGCCTGGCTGGCGGAGGTCAAGGCCTACGAGAAAAACGTGCTCGCCAAACGAGCGTAGCAGACAGGCAAACTGCGGGAAGGGACAGACGCATGAGCGAAGAACGGCAGTCACAGCAGACGCAGGCGGGAGATGAATTCGAGCGCGAGCCGGTGCCGAAGAGTGCCCTGCTCGGTTTCAAGAGCTTCGTGGGCATGTACGCGGGCGAGCACACGGCCGGCACGGAGTTGATGATCGGGCCGCTGTTCGTCGCCGCCGGCGTCAGCGCGTTCGATCTCGTCGTCGGACTGATTGCGGGCAATGTGTTGGCGGTATTGAGCTGGATGTTCCTGTGCGCTCCGATCGCCACGCGGGCCCGGCTGACGCTCTACTACCAACTGGAGAAGATCTGCGGGCGGCAGCTCGTAACGCTGTACAACCTGGCGAACGGCGTGATGTTCTGCTTCCTGGCCGGGGCCATGGTGACGGTGTCGGCCACGGCGCTAGGCGTCTGGTTCAAGTTCCCCATGCCGGAGTTGAGCGACAAGTATCCCAACAGCATCGGATGGATCATCGCCGTGCTGGCGTGCGGCGCGATGATCTCCATCGTAGCCGCTTACGGCTACCAGATCGTATCCAAGGTCGCCAACATCGCGGCCCCCTGGATGGTGCTCGTGTTCATCGCCTTCGGGCTGGTCGGCTTGAAACAATTCATCGACGCGACCGGCACCCAGGTTACGAGTCTCGGGGACGTCTGGACGCTCGCCCAGACGAGCATCTGGAAAGGAGGCGACCCCCTGCCTGGACAGGTGAAGTTCACCTTCTGGCACGTGATGTTCTTCGCGTGGTTCTGCAACATGGCGATGCACATCGGGATGAGCGACCTGTCGGTGCTGCGTTTCGCGAAGAAGTCGTGGTACGCCGTGGCCAGCGGAACCGGCATGTTCCTCGGGCACTTCCTGGCCTGGCTGGCGGCGGCCATCCTTTATGCGTTCCAGATGCACACCGAGCCGGGCAACACCAAGGTGCTGCCGGGTCCGCTCGCCTATCAGGCCGCCGGCCTGACCGGTCTGATCTGCGTGATCATCGCCGGCTGGACGACGGCCAATCCGACGATCTACCGCGCCGGCCTGGCGTTTCAGGCGATCGTTCCCAGGTCCTCGCGTTTCCGCGTGACGTTGATCACGGGCGCCATTGCGACCGTCGCGGCGATGTTCCCAGCGCTGGCGATGAGGCTGCTGGACTTCGTGGCCCTTTACGGCTTGGTCCTGATGCCGATGGGCGCAGTGGTCTTCGTGGACTACTGGTTGATCCGTAAGTTTGGCCTGAAGAGTTCGTATGCCGAGCTGAGCGGAAGGGCCTTCAATTGGGCGGCCGGTCTGGCGTGGGGAGTGACACTGGTGACGGCGTTCCTGCTTGTCAAATATGCCGGCGTGCAGATCTTCTTTGTTTCCTTACCCGGCTGGTTCGTGGCCGCCGTTTTGTACATCATCCTGAGCAAGTTCTATCAGAAGAATATCCGCCCCGCCGCGGCACTATAGACAGATGGAGAAATCCCCATGCGTTCGATCCTGATAATCGTCTCCCTTGCATCGTTAGTCGCTCTGATTCTGCCCTCGATCCTGTTTCTGGCCGGCCGGATGGACCTGGACAAAGCGAAGTGGATCATGATCCTGGCGACCATCATCTGGTTCGTCACCGCCACCGGCTGGATGTGGAAAGAGCCGGGCAAGACGCAGAAGGACGAGGTCGTCGTTCGGTAACACGCAGAGGTGGTCTGCGGAAAGGGGGCGTGTGGTATGGAGTCGAGAAGGGAGTTCTTGCGCCGTCTGGGCCTGGGCGTTGTCGGTGTCGCCCTGGGCGGCTGTGCGACGAACCGATCCTTCGCAAAGAGGCGTGAGCCCAATATCGTCTTCATTCTGCTGGACGACATGGGCTGGTCGGACCTGCCCTGCTACGGCAATCCATTTCACGAGACGCCGCACATCGACCGTCTGGCGAAACAGGGCATGCGCTTTACCGATGCCTATGCCGCCTGTCCGGTGTGCTCGCCGACAAGGGCCAGCATCATGGCCGGCCAGTATCCTGCCCGCGTCGGGGTCACGGATTTCATCCCAGGCCATTGGCGGCCCAGCGAGAAGCTGCGCGTGCCGACAAACCGGACGCAGTATCTACCGCTCGAAATCGTCACCATCGCCGAGGCGCTTCAGGGGGCCGGATACGTCACGGGCCACGTCGGCAAATGGCATCTGGGTGGGGCTGACCACGAGCCCCAGATGCAGGGCTTCGATTTCGTCCGCCTGAGCGGACTGAATCGCACCGATAAGCAGGTCACCGCGTTCACCGACAGCGCCATCGAGTTCATCGAGACCCACAGCGACAGGCCGTTCTTCCTGTACCTCGCCCATAATACCGTGCACATCCCGCTCGAAGCGCCGGCCGATCTGGTGGAGAAGTACGAGAACAAACCCAAACCGGCCGCAGGCGTCAACAACCCCATCTACGCCGCGATGATCGAGCACGTGGACGCCAACGTCGGGCGCATCCTGACGAGGCTCGACGAACTGGACTTGTCCGACAACACCATCGTGATCTTCTTCTCCGACAACGGCGGGTTGCGGCAGATGTACACCGGCGAAGGTCCGATCGTAACGACGAATGCCCCGCTGCGGGGCGAAAAAGGCACGTTGTACGAAGGGGGCATCCGCGTACCGCTGATCGTGCGCTGGCCGGGCGTCGTCGGGCCAAGGAGCCTGTGCAGCACCCCGGTGACGAGCGTGGACTTCTACCCGACCCTGCTGGAAATCGCCGGGGCCGCCGGTCCGGCCGGCCAGGTGCTCGATGGCCAAAGCCTGATCCCCCTGCTACGACAGAAAGACCCGTTCGACGACCGCGCCCTCTGCTGGCACTATCCCCACTACCATCATTCGACACCCGCCGGCGCGATCCGCGAAGGCGACTGGAAGCTCATCGAGTTCTTCGAGAACGGTGCGTCGCAACTGTACAACCTGCGAGACGATCCCGGCGAGCAGACCGATCTGTCCGTCGTCTCTCCACGCAAAGCGTTGGAACTCCAGATCAAGCTGGCCCGGTGGCGACGATCCGTCGGCGCGGCGATGCCGGAGATCAACCCATACTTCGACCCCGCTCGACGCCACGAATGGGGCGCCCACCCCGATCGGCAGTAGCCTGCGACGCCGGCGTCTCAGTCAGAACACCGTAGACACGGGCGAAGCGATGTGCTAATAATGACCGCTTCGCAACGGTTCTTAACTCTCAGATTCAGGAAACCAACTCAGATGGACAAGGCATTAGCAGATCTGATCAAGATATCGACGACGACAGGCAAGGACCCCGAACTGGTGCTCGGCGGCGGCGGCAACACGTCGGTCAAGACCGCCGACGGCAGGTATATGTACATCAAGGCCAGCGGCACAGCGCTGAAGGACATGAGCGCCGAACGCGGCTGGCGGCGATTGCGCATCGAATCGGTGCTGTCGATTCTCACCGACAAGTCGCTCGGAAAGATGGACGCGATCCGACGAGAGACTGAAGTCGTCAACCGGCTGCTGCTCTCCTGTGACGACAACGTCACGGGCGGCGCGCGTCCTTCGGTCGAGGCACATCTGCACGCCCTGCTCGACACCCATGTGATCCATCTGCATCCGCTCGTGGTGGCGGCCTACGTCAGCGCCCGGAAGGGACGGGCGGCGCTCGAGAAGGTGTTTGCCGACGAACGAATCACTCCTCTGTGGGTGCCCTATACCGATCCAGGCTACATGCTGGCCAGGAAGATCGCCAGACTCGTAGCGGAGTACGAGCAGGAACACGGCCGCAAGCCCAGCGTCCTGTTCCTGGAGAAGCACGGCCTGTTCGTCACCGCCGGCAGCGCCGACGCCGCGATCCGGCTCGTCAGACAGGCCATCGCCCTCTGCACAAACGGATTGAAGCCTCTAAAGAGCGGCAAGCTTGCGCTCGTTTCGGCGGCCAGCATCGCCGGAGCGAAACTGGCGATCCGAAAGGCGGTCTTCGAAGCCACCGGCCAATACCTGCCGGTGAGCTACTATCCGACACATGAAGCCGTTGCCGCGTTCATGGCCCACCGCAAGGCGGCCAGACTGCTGGCGACACCCGCATTGAATCCGGACGAGCTGGTCTACGCCAACGGTTCGGCGATGTGGGTGGAAACGGTTCGCGCCGAGGCGATTGCCCGGCGGATTCGGTCGCTGACCCAGCGCGGGCAGAAGACCCCAGCGGCATTCGTCGTCAAGGGTCTGGGGTTGTTTGTCGCGGCGGAGAAGAACGTGGCCGGACTGATCGCGGATATCACGGACACCAGCCTGAAGGTGCGCATGCACGCGGCCCGGATGGGCGGCGTCCTTGCTCTGACGAAGCGAGAGCAGGACTTCATCAACAACTGGGAATCGGAAGCGTTCCGCAAGAAGCTCGTCAGCAGCGAGGGACCGGGCGAGTTGCTCAATCGCATCGCCATCGTGACCGGGGCCGGCAGCGGACTGGGCCGGAGCATCGCCGTCGGCCTGGCGCGAGCGGGAGCCATGGTCGCGCTGGCGGACCTCGACGAAGAGGCCGCCCTGCAAACCGCCCAGAGGATCGCCGCCGAACGGCCGACGAGCCAGACGATGGTCGTCCCCTGCGATGTCACGAGTGAGGCCGGCGTGCAGAAGGCGTTCGAGGCGCTGCTGGCTCACTGGGGCGGCCTGGACATCGTGGTCAACGCCGCGGGACTGGCCCCGCCGTACGCGCTGGTGGACATGCCGGTGGACAAGTGGCGGATGGCCCTGGAAGTCAACCTGACCGGATATTTCCTCATGGCCCGTCAGGCGGCGCGCATCCTGATCGAGCAGGGGATTGGAGGCAGCATCATCAATCTCAGCTCCAAGTCAGGCCTCGATGCCAGCAAGAACAACTCCGCCTACAACGCGACGAAGGCCGGCGAATTGCATCTGGCCCGAGGCTGGGCCCTCGAACTGGGAGAGCACGGCATTCGCGTCAACTGCGTCGCGCCCGGGAACGTGTTCGAAGGATCCAAAATCTGGAACCCGGAGTACATCAAGGTCTGCGCGAGAAAATACGGGATCAAACCCGAGGAAGTCATCCCCTACTACGTCGGCAAGACGGCGCTGAAGCGGGAGATCAAGGGCCAGGACATCGCCGATGCGATCGTGTTCCTGTGTTCGGACAAAGCCCGCACGATCACAGGCCAGGTCCTCGTCGCCGACGCCGGCCAGGTCATGGTCAGGTAGAATCCCGGATCAGGAGTTCTGCACTTCGCGAACGGTGCGCGCCATCGGCGCTGCGCCGTGCCACGTCCGAAAAGAACTGCCCTTCCCGCCCATTTTGCCAAGTTTTCTCTTGACATTGTTGCCGCGAGCGTGTAAGAAGGTGGCGATAACTCACATGGTCCTCACGTATGGAGGAGGCCATTCCTGATCGCCTTGGCGGACTTGGCCGCAGGACCGTGTGTTCAAGGAGGAGAGCCTCTGGTTGGAGGCAGAGGCATGGTCGCACACGCGAAATGCTTATGGACAGCAGCACTGTCGGCGCTGGGGCCCGCACCGCTTGTGATGCGGACGGTAGCCCCAGGCTCTTTCGGTGCTCCGTGCAAGGACGATGAAAGGGCGAGGACGACCCCACAAGGCGGCCGTTTCACCTCGCGTCGGGATGCCGGCCAATTGTCGCCGGAACGCTACCAGACGCTTGCTTCCAACCCCAGTCCTTCGTCGCCCGGACTCTGCGCCGTCGCTCCCCTTGAGAATCGATCTCCCGCTGCGAGGGCAGACCGCCGATCCCTTGAAGCTACGCATTCGGAATCGGTCGCTCATCACACGCGTCGGACTCGTGGAAAACGACTACCTCGCTCTCTCTCTTACTTATCTCTCACTCTCTGTTGCGCAGCCCTTCGCACAGGGTGGCTGGAGGGCTGCGCGACACCTTCGTCGCCGTCCCGTGAGATGGACGCGCCGGCGATGGACAAATGGATTGATGGCGGCAGAGACAACAGGTGGCGGCCCGAAAAGGTGCAGACGCCCCACCGCCGGTCACTGTCGATGAAATGTACTGATTTCTTGTTCCCATAGCCCCGCACCGTGGCAATCCAGGGGCCCACAGAGCGTGCTCCCACACGACGTGGGGGCGCCTTCTGAGGACTCGCCTCTTGTAGACGATGGCCTTCGTGGCCTCTGGGTTGCCCTTTTCTTTTTCCTCCCGACGAACCGGATTCACGTCAAGAGAGCGGCTGCGCCGTCCGGCTCTCCACGACGGCATGGGAGGCCGTGCTCCGGCGCATCTTGCTTTCTGTCCCTCGCCATAGCGGTCACTTGCGGGTTCCCGGGGCAGGGTAGTTCCTGGCCGCATCGTCGAGGACGAGGACCCAGTCGAGCATCTCACCTTTGTCGGGCGGCGTGAACTGTCGCTGGCCCGTATTGGCAAACTCGCCAATGGCGGTCGCCTGGCCATTGCGCGGGTTGTACCACCAGGCCCTGATCTTGGCGCCCTTGATCACGTCCATGCGGACCGCGAATGTCCGACCGATGGGGACATAGACCATCGCATACGATCTCTCGGTGTCTCGGGTGCCGACGAATCGGTATCGGCCCGCCCCCGGCACGGAGGTCGGGACGCGGTCCGTGACAATGACCGAATCGTCGGGAACCCGTGTCAGGAACGGACGCGACTCGATGAGCCGCCGGCCATACTGCATCTGGCCGGCGCCTAGCTGGTCGATGGCCTCATACCACGGCATCAGCGGATTGTTGATGGGACCGCGGCCGGGCTGCCACATCTGCCAGACGGAATGGTGGCCGTACGTGTGGCCGAAGGCCCCGGTGAACAGGTCCCAATAGAGCGGCCGGCGGACGTCGGACGAGATCGAATGGCCCAGATTGTCTGCCCTGAAGGAGACGGGGTGATCCTCATAGATGGGCTCGCCATCGATGACCGGCTTGACCGGCATGCGGTCGTAGTCGGCCCGCGTATTCTGGAAACCCTCATTGAACTTGGCGTTGTGGCCGTTCTGACGCATGTTGAAATCGAGCCAGTCGTCGTTGTGGAAGTAGTCTGCCGAACCGCCCCCGCCGCGCGGATGGAATGTGATCAGATGCGCGCCGCCGTCACCGGCGGCAAGCCCGTGAGCCATGGCGCGAATGACTTCCTTCTGTTCATCGTTTTCGATGGTACGGTCGCCGCCCAGGATCCAGATCAGATGCTTGTCCCGGTACCGCCGCCCAAGCCACCGGCCGTACGTCTCGGCGTTCTGGACGGTGAACAGCGGCTTGCCGTCCTTGACGTTGTCGTGCCAGTAGCGGCCCCACGTCGGCAGGAAGCCGATGTACAGACCCAGCGAGTTGGCCTTGTCCACGATGTAGTCCACGTGGTCCCAGTAGTCGTTGTTGGGACCGTCGCTGACGGCTGGCCGGGCGGGATCGAGGTCAACCAGCGGCAGGTGTCCGTAGGGATTGGGGTCGCGGTGTCCGTCCACTTCGGCCAGGGCGACCGCCTGGATGACCGTGAAGCCCTTCGCGGAGCGGTTCTGGAGGTACTTGTCCGCCTCCTCGCGATTGAGCCGATGGAACAGCTCCCAGGCGGTGTCGCCCAGATAGAAGAACGGCGTCCCGTCGGCATGGACGAGAAACCGCTTGTTCTCGGAGACCTTCAAAGGCCCGTGTCGGAAATCCGCAGAGGCCTTGGCAACAGGTGATGCACACAGGCCGCACACCATGCAGGCGGCAAGCCATAAGAACCTGCGAATACTCCGGTTCCCACACGAATCAATGTTCGAATGGCTCATTTCCTACTCCTTTGCAGGGATGCAATTCCGGCCCGGGCTCTTCCAGACCATGGCCCTCGATTGTAACCGTCTTCAGAGAATGCGCCAAATGCGGGTCCCGCGGCGCGAATGGAGGTTCCTTGTGCAACGAGACAGCGTCCCGGACGCGGCAATCGGACGGTCGAAAAAAACCGCGAATCACACGTGTGATGTTGTCGCAAGCACTGAAACCTGCTATATTATGCGTCTTTTACGCAGCCAAGAGGAGGCCTCCGCCGCCTGCGGCGGGGCTACGGCCGCGAAACAGTCCAGTACAGGAGTCGTTGTATGGAATACGCTATCGAGGATAGGCGCAAACAGCCCGTACCCAAGGTAAAGGACCTGATCGGCAAGGGCTTCATCACACTGGAAACGGCCAGGGACTGGCTCAGGACCATGTATGAGATCCGATTCTTCGAGGAGAAGGTCTTCGACCTGCTGGGCCAGAACATCATCAAAGGCGCATCCCACCTGTACGCGGGCGAAGAGGCGGTAGCCACCGGCGCCATCGCGGCCATCGAACGCGGCGACGTGATCGGCTCGACCCATCGGGGCCACGGCCATTGCGGGGCGATCGGCAACAAGTACGCCGACGGGGACGGCGCCCGCCAGAACCACTGGAACGCCATGATGGCCGAGCTGATGGGCAAGGAGACCGGCTACTGCAAGGGTCGCGGCGGCTCCATGCACATCGCCGAGGTCGAGCGTCAGAACAACCTCGGCTCGACCGGTATCGTCGGCGGCAACCAACCCCCGGCCGTCGGAGCAGCCCTGGCGGAGAAGTGCAAGAAGTCCGGCCGCGTCGTCCTGTCCTTCTTCGGCGACGGATCGACCAACACCGGCTCTTTCCACGAGTCGATGAACATGGCCTCGACGCTCAAGGTCCCGCTGGTAGCGATCATCGAGAACAACCTTTACGGAATGAGCGTGCCGTTCTCCGGCAGCGAGGTCGAGGGGACGCTGTGCGCCAGCAATATTGAAGATATCGCCGTCCGGGCGAAGGCATACAACGTGCCGGGAATGATCGTCGACGGCCAGGACGCGGCGGCGGTGTTCCTGGCGGTGCGAAAGGCGGCCGAGCGGGCCCGCAAAGAGAACCTGATGACAATGATCGAGGCCAAGACCTACCGCTGGTATGGCCACAGCCGAAGCGATCCGAGGGCGTATCGAACCAAGGCCGAGGAAAAGGCCTGGCACGAACGCGACCCGATTACCGTCTGGCGAAACAAGCTCGTCACCGAGGGCCTGTGCACGGAGGCGGAACTGGATGCCATCAAAGACACCGCCTTCCACACGATCGAAACCGCCACGCAGTTTGGAATTGACAGCCCCTGGCCGAACCCGGCCGACGTTGCCAAGGACGTGTACGTCGAGGAGACGTATCCGGCCGATCTGATCGAAAAGGAGAAGGCGACCAGCGACAGAGTCACGGAGGCCTCGCAGGTCTTCGAAGCAGCGCTGGCATCGTCCACTGCCAAGACCAAGAAGGAGCGCACCGAAGAGGCCAGCGGCGCGGTCAAGTCGCAGTTTGGCATGGACGTGATGACGATCGGGCAGGCCGTTGCGGCCGCCCAGGCGGAGGAGATGAGGCGCGACCAGCGCGTGTTCCTTTTCGGCGAAGACGTCGGTCTCTATGGCGGCGCCTATCAGGCGACGCGCGGCCTTCTGGCGGAATTCGGAACGGACCGTGTGATCGACACGGCGATCTCCGAGGCGGCGATCGCCGGTGCGGCGGTCGGAGCGGCCCTGCGCGGGATGCGCCCCATCGCCGAGATCATGTACGTCGATTTCGTCACCATCGCGATGGACCAGTTGGTCCACGTCGGCGCCTACAATCGCTATATGTTCGGCGGCAAGGCCAAGGTGCCCATGGTCCTGCGGACCGAAGGGGGCGTCGGACGATGCATCGCCGCCCACCATTCCGAGTCGCTGGAGGCCTGGCTGATGCACACGCCGGGCCTCTACGTCGTGATGCCCTCGACGCCGTACGATGCCAAGGGGCTGCTCAAGGCCGCCATTCGCAGCGAGAACCCCGTGGTCTTCATCGAACACAAGGCCACATACGGTCAGGTCGGCCCGGTGCCGACGGACGATTACATCATTCCGCTGGGCGTCGCGGACATCAAGCGGCCGGGCAACGACGCGACGATCGTCAGCTACAGCCGCATGGCGATGCTCTCCCTCGAAGCCGCCAAGGTCCTGGCCGACCAGCATGGAATCGATGCAGAGGTGATTGATGTTCGCACGCTCAAACCGCTCGACATGAAGACCATCGCCGAGTCCGTGAAGAAGACCGGACGACTGATCACGGTCAGTGAAGGCTTCGGCTGGTGCGGCGCCGGTAGAGAGATCGCCGGGCAGTTCATGGAATACGACTTCGGCGACGGCTCTCGCGGCTTCGACTACCTCGACTGCCGGCCGATCAACATGGCGGCACTGGACGTGCCGCCGCCGATGAGCGAGCCGCTGGAGAACGCGAGCATTCCCAGCGTCGAGAGGATCGTTGCCGCCGTCAGGCAATCCGTCGGCCAGTGACGACGCGGGCGCAGGGACAGGACGTTATCAAGCACAGGAACGGGGACGATTCGATGGCGAAAGAAATCAAGCTGCCGCAGCTCGGCCAGACAATGGAGGAAGGCACCGTTGTCAACTGCCTGGTCAAAGTCGGTGATGAGATCAAGAAAGGCGACGTGATCTTCGAAATCGAGACGGACAAGGCCACGCTGGAGATGGAGTCGCCGTTCGGCGGCTTCGTCAAGCACATCCTGGCGAAGGTCGATCAGACGCTGCTGGTCGGCGCGCCGATGATGATCCTGGGTGAGAAGGACGAGAACGTGCCGCAAAGCTACGTGGATTCTCTGCTGGGGGTCAAGTCCGCTCCCGGTAGTCCCGCGGTCCCAGCGGCCCCGACCGCCGAGCCGGCCAAAGCCGCACCTGAGCCGGCCAAGCCGGCGGGCAAGATCATGGCATCGCCCCGCGCCAAGAAGCTTGCGGACGAACTGGGCGTGGACCTGGCCACCCTGAAAGGGACAGGTCCGGCCGGCAAGATCACCGAGGTGGACATCCAGAAGGCCGCCGAAGCCAAGTCCGCCAAGCCGGCCCCGGCCGCCAAGGCCGCACCGGCGCCGACTGCTACGGCCGGCGAAGCCAGACTTGGCGCGACCATAGCCCTCAACCGGCTCCAGCGGATCACTGCCGAACGCATGCTCAAATCCAAGCAGGAGATCCCCTGCTTCTATCTGACCGTCAAGGCCGATGTCACGAACCTCGTCGCGCGGCGTGCCGAGATCAATGCAACCGGCGACGTGAAAGTCTCATTCAATGATTTTATCATAAAGGCGGTTGCGACCGCCCTGGAGAAGTATCCCATCATGACGGGCCAGCTCGCCGGCAACGCCATCAAGCTGGCCGATGCGATCCACGTCGGGTTGGCCATCTCCGTCCCCGACGGTCTGGTCGCCCCGCTGGTCAAGGACGTGAACAAGAAGAGCCTCAAGCAGATCGCCCGCGACAGCCAGGCGCTCGTCGAACGGGCCCGCAACGATAAGCTGGACCTGTCGGACCTTGAAGGCGGCTGCACCACCGTGAGCAATCTCGGCGCCTTCGGGATCGAGTCGTTTATCCCGATCGTCGTGCCCGGCCAGTGCACCATTCTCGGCGTCGGCAAGATCACGGACACGTGCGTTCCCGACAACGGCAACATTCTCGTGCGAAAGCTGATGAACATGACGCTGTCGGTGGACCACAAGGTGGCCAACGGCGCCTACGCCGCCCAGTTCCTCGATTTCGTACGAACTCTGCTGGAGGACCCCAAGGGATTTGCCGTCTGATACCGACGATCTGACACGTGGACTCTCGCTGGTCCCAGGTCCTCGATCGCAGACAGCCATCATACATTGAAAGGAGCGCCCCCATGGCGAAGAAGACGGAAGCCAGTCAACTGCCCACGATGAAGAAGGCCACGCCGAAGGCGCCGGTGATCGGCGTGTTCGCCACCAGCGATCCACGCATCGACCAAGACAGCCGGACGCGCGGTCAGAATATCGTGAAGATGGCCGCCGAGGCCATCAGCGGCAACGTCCTGCTGCCGGACAAGACTCCGGTGCCGGTGGTGTACTCGACGGTCCTGGTCGATGGCGAGGCGCAAGCAGATATCGTGGCCGAGCAGTTCCGCCGGGCCGGTGTCGACGTCATCGTCTGCGTGCCGGACACGTGGGCCTTCCCCCAGTTGACGACGATCTCGCTGCTCCAGCAGTTCCCTGCGAATACCCCGTTCAACATCACCTGTGGCAACAGCGGTCCCCGGCCGGGCGTCGTCTACGCCCACGCCGCCAACGGCGCCTTCGCCCAGTGCGGCCGAATGACCACGTTGAACGTCGGCACCTGGCCTGACACGGGGCCCAATCCACAGATGACCGAGCAGACCGCGAAGAGTCTCATCGACTGGTGCTATGGGGCGGTAGCCGCGGTGGCGCTGCGCGGTCGTCGCGTTCTCGTCTTCGGGCACGACTCGATGGGCATGGAAACGGCGCTGGCCCACGTGCTGCCCACGCGGAACACCTTCGGCATCGAGATCACCCGGCTGGATATGAAGCTCCTGGCCGACATGCTCAATAAGAAGGCCTACAAGGAGAAAGAACTGAAGGACCTGCGGGGCTGGATTGACCGCTATGTCGGCAAGCGACTGGAGTTGTCCGGCGACGAGACCAGTGAGCGATTCAACCAGTCTCTGGCCATGTACCTGATCGTCCGAGACCTGCTGAACGACCTCAACGCCGTTGGCGGCGGCTTCATGAATCAGCTCGAATGGGGCAGCGATCGACGAGGCATCCCGCTGCCGGTGGCCGACGTGATGGAGTCATTCTTCAACAGCACGTTCGATTACACCGGCAGCAAGGCTCCGGTGCCCTTCGCGACAGAGGCCGACATGCAGGGCCTGCTGACCATGCTCTTCATGACCTATCTGAGCGGCGGCAATCCCCCGCTGTTCATGGACTTCCGCAAGGTCTGGGAAGCGTGGGAGATCCAGGAACTGGCGGCCAGGCTGGGCCTCAAGAAGCTCGACAAGACCGCCGACTGGTACACCAAGGGTCTGGTGGACGGCGACAACTCCGGCAGCGCCGCCTTCGACTGGGCGGCGACGCCTGGAGCCACGGTCAAGCAGATCATGGAACGCGTGACGATGCCGCTGGCCGATCCCGACTACTTCCCCGGCGGCGGCAACTCGGTGACATTCCTGACGCCGGCGGGCATCGACGGCATCGCCGCCCGTATGGCGTACAGCAGCGTCACGGGGCTGTTCAGCCTGATCTGGGACGAGGCGCACACGACCGAAGTGCCGGAAGAGTTGGGCAAGGCCATGTGCGACCTGACGAATCCGACCTGGCCGCATACCTTCGTCGTACCGAAGTACGCCAGCATGGTCGAGTACAAGCAGTACCCGCCGGCCAATCACTTCCACATGACGTGGAACCTGCCCGTAGCCCGACTGCAGCACTGGATGGACCTGACGGGCGTGCTGAGCGTCACCCCGTGGGCGGCCCGGCCCTCGTTCATCGAGGGCTTCGATCGCCCCAGCCCGTTGATCCACCTGATCAACGGGGGCGAGAGCGTCTACAAGACCCTCACCGCCAGACGCTGAACCTCTGTGTCCGACGCACAAGAACCAAGGGGAGCCCGAATCTGCGGCTCCCCTTTTTCATTGGTCATAGGTTCCGTTGCCTTCTCGCTTCGTCATGCGCATGCGACAGCCGTGCCTTCAGCCGGCTTGGTCCAGCACTACATCAACATCCGGTCCTACCCGTTCGCGGATGAAATGCAGATGATGGTTGATGTATTCCGTATTGACGGTCAGCGCCAACAGGGTCGAGGAGCCCCCTGCAACCGGGTTGACAGATCCGAACAGGTACACCCTTCGTACTTCAGTCTGCTTAACGGTGGTCGAACGGGGCTCTCTCAAAGCCCAACGCTACATCAAGGTCTCTTGTTGGCTGACCCTCGCTTCATTCTGGCACCAGACCGCGACCTTTTGCTGGGGGGGCTGGCTGTTGAAGCCGTCTGAACCACGACGCGCGTACGAACGGGCTGGGTTTTCCGGATCTTGAGTGGACAACCGGCCTAAACCGGCAGTTTCATCTTCCGCCGGCTGTGTCCAAGCTCTACGTCCTTCAAGAAACCGTCGACTGCCATTTCTCTGCATTTTAGCTTGTAGACGGTGAACGGCTTCCTGCCAAAGACGTCCGCCATCGCGCGTTGCACCTCCGATTGCGTCCACTCGAGATCCTGCTGTAACTGTTTTCGAGACAGGGGCTCGTACTTGACGGTTCCAACACTGGGACAATGATATTCGAGCAGTCTCTTAACGAGTCGATGGCTCGCTTTCCGTGGATCAGCTTTGACCGAGGCGGAAGTCGCTTCCGAGACAGGCTCTTTTCTCTGGCCATGCTGCTCTGCCTTGTTTGAGGCGCTTTCGTCGAAATCCTGACCCTCAAAAAGTCTTGCCCATTGTATCGACAAGGAGGTCCTGCAAGGCTCGGTATCCCTCTTTACCACTATTGATGCCTGATCGTGAATGAAGCTCTCATGTGCTGTCAAAGAACCCGCCTGACATGAAGACTCAGCGGTGTCAGTTTGGCTGCTTCGCCCTTCTTGGGCCCTCTGATCGGCTACTTCCTGTAGATCGGCTTTCCGCCGGGATTCGTCCGTCAGGAATTCGTGCTGGGTCTCCGGAGGTGCTTTCGCATCTCGGTCTTGTACCACATTCTTTCGCGGAGCTGACTGAATTAAGAATTGGAGCTGATCGATTGGAACAGAATCGTCACGCGCCTTGGCCTGGTGTTGTGATCCCTCTGTAGCACTCTCTTCAGGACCACCTTGATCCATTTCTGTTTCCGACTCAGGAGCTGCCAGATCTTCACAGACCGGATCTACCAGAAAAGGCATCGGATGGGAGCGTTCCTCTGATGGCGACCTTGGCCCTGGCGCAGATCCGCTCAGGATCGACCTGCCGCCAGCTTGGCATTCTCCTTCGTTTTCGCCTCCCCGTCGAGCGTGATCCCTGGCGAGCGCGAGTCCTACGCGATCCTGTGACTCGGGTCCTTGCTGGTGCACGGAAGCGGCAGGCTTCGCCTGGGACAGCCCCTGGGACCGATTTCCGAGCCTCGCGGAGTCTATAGTCCGTATGAGTACGTCCATCTCTTTGATATAGGTCCAATGGATACGGCCGGACTCCCATCTTGCTTTGCCTCGTCGTAATTCGGTCTGGATAGCACAGGCAAGCGGCTCATATGAAGGGTAGCGACCAATCGCATCCACCAGTGCACTGGTCCATCGAGAGATGAAGTCAAGATAGTCTGCCTCCAAGGGCCCGACCTGCCATGAGGCTGGTGTTCCTTGCATGTCTCTGGGGCCTTTGGCAAGTACGCCTGTATCGTATGACCATGTCTCAAAAAGCGCCTCCTCATAGCTACCCTGAAACTTGCTCGTGTCTGCCAGCCAAGACTTCTGCCGTAACTCGGCATTTGTCCGCCATTCGAAAAGACAAGCAGTCTTGCCGCCGTCATCTCTCATGGCTATCGTAAGTTTGCCCTTTGTACCGCGCAGACGATAGCCGGCAAGGCCGCCGGCCCCCCCCCAACAGCCGCCCCTCGTCAATTGATACGGGCCTGTGGGCGTGGCACTCCAGAGAATGAGCCGCCGCTCCTGTCTCAGCGCGCATGCCGTGGCTTGGAGCAGTCCGGTGATGTGCCCGTCAACACCACATTTTGCCAGCCAAGACATGATCGCGGCTGAGATATCCTCGAGAACCCACTCCGAATGGATTATCAGTCGCCCGGCCTCTGCAGTCTGGAAGAACTGATTGACAACCTTTCTCTTGGACTTATCCGGCTCGGCATTGAGCACGCCGCACGCACCCACGCAGCCAAGCAGAATCCGGTATACTTCTTCAGCTTGCACATAGGTGATACACTCGGTCTCCTTGAGGACGTTGAGCCAAAATCTGAACCATGCGGATTCATTTCTAAACAGACCTGTATCGCCCGGTAAGACCACGGGCTGCCCGGCACACTGGAAGACACTCAGCCGCCATAGGTAGATCTTCCCCAGGAAACGCATGAAGTGGTCATTTCCAGGTTCTGTGCTCATGTCAGAACCTTCGCGGGCAACTTCAAATTCGTGCAACACACGCGCGCATTGGGAAAACAGAAAGTACGGCTTCTCTGGGAACGTGGGTAAGTACCGTCCGAATAGGCGGCAGTGTTTGAGTGCCGCCAACAAGGCATCTGTCTCCACGAGAACCTTGGTAAGTCTCGCGACTTTGGATGGCTGTTGCTTGCGCATTACTTTGTTTCGCCTTAGCCGTGTCAAGCAGCGTCTTCCGGCACTGGCAGCGCCGTTACGCTTCAACCCCTTGTGGTGCACGGGCGATACCCAACACCGCGCCAGAGCCTTTGGTTCAGAGACACCGACAGTTATCGGTCCTCTCTTTCAAATATATGTAGCCATGTTCTCCGTTTCCAGAACGAATGGCTTAAGTCCTTTCTTAGAAATCCCATTTCAAGTCGTATGAAAGCCATGAAACACTCGCTTTGTCCCTTTCTATAGTATTATCAGATGTTGTGGATGAGGCCTGTCGGCACAATGTCGTCTGATACGGTACGGCACGGTCTGGCATGTGGCATGTCCTTTCATTTGAGTTGTGACACACCGTCGCAACTCAAGGATACGCCGCTCGTTTGTTCACGCCATCCACAACTCTCGGTCACATCTCTTTCTGACAGTCCATATCGACCAGTTGGCTGGCCGGATTAACCTGCAAGTGAAGCATTAAGGTACCAGACCACTCGCGCATCCCGCACATGACAGTGGTAGGGGATTTCTCGAACCAACCGCGCGGAAATAAGCCGAGCCCTGCCCCCGCAGGCCGTCTGGATCAATCCACCCAAGAACCCGGAAAACCAAGCCATGAATTAGAGCTTAATTCCAAAAAGGAACTGTCTCATCCGACTTGACAACTACCGCTGTCTCCGATCTAAAGTTGACTCTTCTGATCGTCGATAGCATCTACGGGTTTCGCTCATTGAGCCTACATGCAGAAGGGATATCCATGCCGAACGAGAGACGCAGGAACAAACGATTCTCCCATCAGACCGTCATCTGGTTCGGCGAGAGTACTCTGACTCTGAGATCTGGGACGATGGTTGATCTTGTCCGCAATAGTCTCGCTTTCGTCTGCGCGGCCGATTGCCCATGCCCCCAGACTGGCCAGCGACTCATCATTCAGCTCGGTCTTCCCCCGGGTGCTCCGCAAGAATCTCATGATGGACCAATAATAAGCCGGACTAGTCGGGTATTTCGCGTCAACAGGCTTTCCGATGAATCGTACCGCATCGCCGTTCACTTGGATCAGCCGTTTCCTGGTCTGGACCTACCCCATGAGACCCGTACTGTGAACGCATTGAGCTGAAGGAACGCCCTACGGCCTTCACCGCGGATGTCCACGCAACATCGGCAACAACATATGATCCGGGGACGGCTCAGACCTTCGCTAACGTCACCAAGGGGCAGAAAACACCTATCCTGACCTCCGTGGATCGCACCAGCCGCTAGGGATTCGTATGCATCGGCCGATAACTCCATTGGATCAAGGACGATTTGATGTCTTTCTCTTGGTGGTCGCACGGGTACGCGTCAGCTTCGCTCTCTCAGGCACAGCCTGTCTGCTTGTCCGCGTGGGTTCTTTCGGTTTGACAGACGCCTGGGCCATGCCGTTGGCATTCTTTGCTACTCGTGTGCGGATCGGCTTAGCTCTCTCGGATATTTTCTGCCTGCCTGCGAGGTTGGTTTCGACACTGCTGCGGCTTGGATCGGTGAGACGGTGGCGACCTCGGCCGGCGAAGCCGTTGTCTTTGCCACAGCGCAAGTACGAACGGGCTCAGACGTCCGAATCCTGGGCAAACAACTGGTTTGCGCAGGCAGTTTCAGTTCTTCCGGAAGCTCAGCCTGTGGACTTGTCGCTTTTTCGGGCACGTAGTCGGGACGTGCGACCAGTTCCGAGGTCTCAATCGGAGCGACCTGGTTCGGCTCTGAGACGGGTATCGCCGTCGGAGGAGCGTCTTCGTGACGCGTGAAAGCCGGCGTGGTCGGCCATGGTTTGGCCTGAGCAGCTATCGCCGTCCGGAGTCTGGAGATCAGCGCGTCTTTATCGCGCGATATCCGACTGCTTTCATCGAGCCGCTCCTGGACTTCAGCCAACTGACGCTTGATGGCGACCAATTGACTGAGCAGTAAAGGCGATTCGAAGTCGGACTCGAGATCGAGAACGTCTTTGATGACCTGGATGGACTTGGCAAGAATGTCAAGAGGAGTCACGAGTTCCCTTTCCTACTTTGTTGCGAAGCTCTCGGTGTGAACCGGGCTGGGCAGATCAAAGTTCTCACTGTTGTTACCAGGTTTTGACTGGCCGGCTTGTTTCCGCAGCTGCTCGATGGCCCAACGAATATCGTGGCACATCGCCTGGGAATCCTCCTCCGCAGGCTCCGCTTTGGCACTGTGTTCGGCTGGTAGCATCCGGGCTTCGAGCGAGGCCCGGATCTCGCCGATCAGTGAGACCGCATCTGCGATGGCCTTCAAGTCCTGATTGACTGTCTCCTCGAACTGCATTCGGTTCTGACCCTCGGCATTAAGGAGATTGGTTAAGTCTTGAATGCTGGCATGCAGGGTCTGCTCGAAGCGCTGCGCGTTTTGCTCAAGTGTGTCCAGACTCGCCATGATTGCATGGATCTTCGCCTCGGCGGTGTCGAATCGCTCCATCCGTTCATGTTGATCTTTAGCGACGGCGATCAGTTTGGTCAGAAGATCTTCCCGGCCGGCCTGAATGGCCTCGGCCAGTCTGCGTTGTTCCCGATTCATGACGGTCAGGTCGCTGGCCGCCCGGCCCGTGAGGGCGTTCAATTCATCTAGGCCGGCCTGCTGATTCTCCGAGAGCGACGCAATCTGTCCAGTCAGCTCTTCGTTGCCGGCCCTGATGGCTTCGAGCAGTCGTGCCTGCTCGGCAGCCATCGCCGTCACCGTAGCAGCCGCCTGCCGCGTGGCCTCAGCAACCGTGTTGACCTCTGCCTGCAGGGTCTTCTGGTTCTGCTCGATCACGTCGACGCCGCCCTGCAGCGTCCCGTGCAGGGCGCCCTGTTCGTGGGCTATATTCGTCACATTGCCGACAGCCGTCTCGGCAAGTTCTCGGAGACTGTTGACATCGCTGTGAAGTTGTCCATGGTTGCTCAGAAGCGTCGTCAGACCGCCAGTCAATTGCTGGTTCACGCAGTTAAGTGTCTCCTTCAGCGCATTCTGTGTCTCGGCCAGAGCGACGATGTTTTCGGAGACAGTTTGGCCGGTCTTCTGGAGTTGAGCAAGGATGGTCCCCATCGCCTCCTGCTCGTGCGCCGCACGAGTCATTGTCTCGGAGAGCTCTCGTTTGTTATCCTGCACAAGCCGCTGGACCGTAAGCTGTTCGTTCGCCACGGAGTCGATACCGGCCACCAGCTGAGTGGCTTTTTCATGGAGGCCGTTGACATCGCTGCAGAGAGTGCGCTGGTTCTCGGAGATGGCTGAGAGTTGGCCGCACAACTTCTCGTTGGAGGTCTTGGCCGTTTCGTGTAGGACCGCCTGCTGAGAGGTGATATTTGCGGTACTGTCCGTGACCGTGCGGGTAAGCTCGTGGAGGTTAGCCAAGCCGACGCTCAACTCTCCCTGCCCGGCAGCGAGGGCGGTCATCTGACTGTCAGATACCTCGGCATGAGCCTGTAGCGCCTCCTTGATCGCAACCTGCTCGGCTGCTACACCAGCAAAGTCCGAAGCGAGCTGACTCGCCTTTTCGCCAACGTTACGGACGTCACCCTGGAGGGTTAGTTGGTTTTGCAGGAGCGCCATCATTCTGCCGCCCAGCTCCTCGTTTCTACTTCTGATCCCTTCCTTCAGCCCGCTTTGTTCGGCGACCATCTGACTGGCCTTCTCCTCGAGGCCAGAAAGGCCACTTTGGAGAATCTCCTGGTTCTGC